>Ga0209417_1000768_pt1 | contig 67990 bp, 55 predicted proteins | sample RifGroF2_FD_184002 | JGI IMG/M metagenome (GOLD analysis project Ga0209417, IMG submission 184002) | Groundwater microbial communities from Rifle, Colorado, USA - Groundwater F2 (SPAdes) (version 2) | ecosystem: Environmental > Aquatic > Deep subsurface > Groundwater | place: Rifle, Colorado... | reverse complement strand
AAGTTTATGACACTATAGGCAAACTTAAGACGGTGACAAACCAGGCTCAGAACCAAACAAGCTTTACATACGACGCTAATGGCAACCTTTCACAATTGACAGACTTCATGTCCACTCCTTTCAGCTTTGAATACGACAGCATGGACAGATTGACGAAGAAATCAGGCCCCGTGTACACGCTTGATTATACATATTACCCGGCAAACACGCCAGGAGCCGAGGGGCAGCTCCAGACCATAACATTATCACAGAACGGTGCAGGTATAATAGATACAATGACATATACCTATGACGCCGACACAAACCTCACAGGTGTCACACACGCATCCGGCAAAACCATGAGCATGACCTATGACAATTATGACAGAGTAACCTCGATGACGGATTTCGCCGGGGTTCAAACCTCTTATGTATACGACAGTACTGTACCAACAAATATAATTAACGTATCAAATCAGTACCAGGACACCCCAATCGGCAGCGCTGAATTTAGCTATTACACCAAAGCTGACCATGGGCTGTTTGGAGATCAAAAGACTATAAAGAGCGTTACATACAGCAACGGAGTAACAGTCAGCTACCAATATGATCTGGAAAAGTACAAAGACAAGACCCCCTTGCTCAAGCAGATGGTGTCCAGTGACAAAAATAAAAACGTGATAAGCAGCACGGAATATAGTTATGATAAACGCGACAGGATAAAATCCATAAAACAGACATCAAATACCTCTGCCGGTGACAAGAACTGTAACTACAAAAAGGAATTTACATACAATGACTTGAATTGGTTATTACAGGAAGATGTCAAAGACCTCTCCAGTCCGCCTAATACATTGACATCTACGGTTTATACTTATGATTGTCTCGGGAATATAACCTCACGCCAAATAACTGATGGCAGCAGCGGGGTTCAGTCCAATATGACTTATACTTACAATACATTAAATCAGTTGACCGCGATGTTAGACACCCTGAGCAATGTCACTACTACATATACCTATGATCTAAATGGCAATATGTTACAGATGGACGATGGTAGTGGAACAGTAAAAAGATTTACATTTAACGAATTTAACCAACTAACCGAATACAACGATGGGAAGGGAACTGATGTCTGCTATGCCTATAATGCATTAGGACTGAGGTCGCGGAAGTCACAGGCTCAAAATCCCGGCACTTATATAAATTACTATTACTCTCCCAACGGTTCACTATTAAACGAAGAAGACAATACCAACGTTATGTCCAGCTACCTTACAGCAGGCTCAAGGGCAAGTAGAACTGTTGTAGGCGGAGCTACACAATGGTATATAGGTAACGGAAAAGACATCGTGGCAACAGTTGCACAAAATACCGATGGCACTCTGACTAACACTAATGTTTATTGCTATAACGCTTACGGCAAAGACTCTAATCTTAACAACCCCTCATCCAACAGCCAAACGCCAACAGCTAACAGCTTTAACATCACCGACAATCCTTTTAAATATTCAGGTTACTACCTCGATGCCGAGTCGGGGTTATACTATCTCCATGCCAGATATTATTCCCCGGAATTAATGAAATTTATTTCCATGGACACTTATGACCTGCCAAATAAATACGCTTATGGTGACGGCGATCCGATTTCCAATGTCGACCCGAATGGACATATGGCAGGCAGATTGGTGGCAGGGGTAGCATTCGGGCTAATGTCAATAGGTTTGTATATTGGTGCCGCTTATACCAAAGGCAAGACGCGGACCGGCTTGGCGGTGGCAGCATCTATTGTTGCAGCAATAAGTTCCGCCTTTATAGCTGGGGGAATAGAAAGAATTGAAGATAGGGCAGTGGCCGGGGCTGTTGCTGAAGAGGAGCCCAGAATTAAGATATACCAAGAGGGAAAGGATTCACCGGAATATTTGAAATTTGTCAAAGATCACGAAATTAAAGGCGACCCCATGACCGATGATCCTTCAATCTACAAAGGAAAAAGAGCATTTACGGTGATCGATGGTCAACCGTATTACAGATCTACAGGGACATCTATGGAACAACAAAAAATAGCAGCCGACTGGTATCCCACATATGGCACCCTCGAAGAAAGAGTAGCTATATGGCCACCCGGTTATGTAATAAAAGCCCGAGGCAAATTGAAGCCATTAACAGACTTTACCAGGGAGGATAGAGTTTATACTGAAATAACGGCCAAGATGTTTGACACCCTCGAGCAATTCCAACAGGCCATAAACATCAGCCCTCGGGGGGGGATGGTCGAGTCTTTGGGCGACGAAAACCACATGCATCCAAAAGGATCGCAGATTTTAAGACAGTTATTAGTCCCCAATTACGGACGCGAGTTGCCACCAGACGAAATTGCAATACAGGAGGCCAAATACATAAATATGTGGTTAAGGAATGGATGCGCAACAACCACACAAAGGTTTTTTTAACATCCCCAGAAGGCGATCCATATCTTGCACCGCTGCCACATAATTAGTATTATCCGGCTAGTAACGCAGATAGGTGGTGACAAAGGGGCTAATATGAATACGCAATGCACGAAAACACACACTTTAAGACCGTATGAAACATAACCAGAAAGGCCCGCGATGGCTAATATGGAGTAGGTAGGGCTTTTACTTAGCTTAATAGTGAAGAAAGCGAGCCCGGGGATGAGTAATACACATTCGTATCGTTTTACAACGCCGGGATACGGTTTTTTAATGCGAGGTCAGTAAAATGTTTTTTTCGGAAAGCTAGGGACACCCTCTGAGTTTAGCGTCTGGGAACTGCACACCAGCTAGATTTTGCGTCTCTACAATTTCGTAAGCGTCAAATATGACCCATATCAGAATATCGGGGGAAGACTAGTCAACAAAGAGTAATCATTGCAGACAGACTTGATTCAATTGAAAATTGAAAGTTGAAAGTTGAAAGTTGAAAATTGATGGTTGATGGTTGATGGTTGATGGTTGAAAATGGAAAAATTACTGTGGCTGGACCTTTTATTCCATAGCTCTTTCTGGCCTCGTCTGTTCCGGAAAATTTACCACTCTCCAATTCATTTACCACTTTTAATTTGAAGGCTTCGCTGTAACGAACTACACTTCTTGTCATATTTATTATTCCTGTTTTTAGGTTGTTATTCTGTCAACCTATATCAGGATCATTTTCAACTTTCAATTTTCCATTTTCAACTGAATTGCCTCCCTGCTCCTTAAGCTGTCTTGCTCTCAGAACGAATCCAATCAAACTTTCTTTAGAAGGGCGGAGTTTCCGCCCTGTTTTTATTACACACATCAACAGAGGGTCAATATTAAGTTTCCCGAGTTTCATAGCCTCATACAACAGCCGGTTGCGACAGCGCTCAACCCTCCACATTATGTGGATAAATAATGCTATATGCTTTATTGTAGGAATGATATGGAGGGTCACGCTCCGTCGTGACCGTGGTGACAAAGTCACCTCTTCCGTCATCCACTTTGAACTTTGAACTTTCAACTTCCAATTTTCCATTTTCAATTTTCCATTATTCTCCCTTCTCTCACTCATTTTCAATTTTCCATTTTCAATTTTCAATTGAATTGCCTCCCTGGCCAGCACGAGCGCCAGACTCTTTGGAGTGCTATGACTCGTCGTAGCTTTGTTTTTCGGCGGCATGTCGCCGATTACTGAAAAAGCGGCGATAAATCCCCGCACTCCAAGGGAATTTGTATCGGGGGCACGGCCATATTTTTTTTACACACATCATTACATTCTCTCTTTCCGATACTCCGTCGTCAACGGGATGGCTTGCGTCTCTACAAAAAGCACTCAACGGGCGGGTGAAATAACATACTTTAGTGAATATTTGCTTAAATCTTAAAAATTTCCGGAAAAAATTTAATCACAGCTTGACGGATCTTAAATAGTCTATAATATAGATAGACAAACTGGAGATACTAAATGAAAATATCATACAAATGCGACTATGCCTTAAAAGTAATCCTCTTTATGTCAGAGAGAAAGAATGACTTTGCGCACCTGGAAGAACTTTCAGAGACGCAGGATATCCCGAGGAAATTTCTTGAACTTATTCTTCTTGAACTCAAGAAAGGTGGTTTTGTAGAGAGCAAGAAAGGCCCGAAGGGCGGGTATTATCTTTTAAAAGAACCAAAAGACATAAAGCTTGGAGATGTTGTTAGGTTTATCGAAGGCTCAGTCTATCCTATCTCATGTGTCGATCCGACTCTTCCGCAGAGCTGTAAAGAGAGGCGCAAATGCGTCTTTGCCCCTGTTTGGAGAAAGATTGGAGAGTGTATAAACTCAATAATAGATGGAATTAATTTTCAGGATCTTGTCATTGAATCGGCAAGAAAAAGAAAAGAAGAAAATTTAAACTACTGCATATAAAAAAGGCTCAATTCTATGGCAGAAAGACATTACAGAAGTTTGCTTAAGGCAATTTCCTGGCGAACAGTCGGGACTTTTGACACAATGCTGATTTCATTCATTATTACCGGCCACCTGTCCTGGGCCATTTCAATAGGTTTTATTGAGGTTTTCACAAAGATGATCCTCTACTATCTGCATGAGAGAATCTGGAACAAAATCAGGATAGGAAAAACTCAAGAAGCAGAATATCAGATATAGATCCGATCAATTTAAAAAGATCAAACTCAAATACATATTAGTAAGTAAAAATAAGGAACTAAGGTTATGGAAAAAGCTGTCTCAGCAAAATCGTTTTTGTTGAACTATTTCAGAATATTGGCTTTTTCGAGTATGGTACTTCTAACTATAAGTATTATCACTCATCATCTGGTGCCAAATTACAGCCTGGCATTTGTTAACAGAATTAACTGGGAAACCTTACTTGTATATATGACTGTAGGTTTTCTTGCTCAGCTTATAGATGGTTCACTGGGCATGGCTTATGGGGTTAGTTCGACATCGTTTCTGATGAGTACTGGTGTAAGTCCTGTGTTAGCGAGCGCAAGTGTGCATATAGCTGAGATATTTACTACCGCATCGTCGGGTTTTTTTCACTGGCGGTTTGGTAATATCGATAAAAGCTTATTTAAAAAACTATTGATACCAGGAGCGATCGGCGCAGGTATTGGGGCTTACCTTCTTTCTAATATAGACGGTAAAACTATCAAACCTTACATTGCCGGGTATCTGGCTCTCATGGGAATAGTTATTATTGTAAAAGCTTTCAAGAAAGTCGTCCTGAAAGAACCGAAAAAAGTTCAGGCGCTGGCTTTATTTGGAGGTCTGATTGACGCCTCGGGAGGTGGAGGCTGGGGACCGGTAGTTACTACTACACTGGTTTCCAACGGTAATTGTCCAAGAAAGACAATAGGTACAGTCAATGCAGTAGAGTTCTTTGTATCTTTGACAGCCGGAGGAATCTTTACAATATTTGTAGGGTTTCAGAGTATAGAGATTGTGACTGGCCTGATTTTAGGTGGTCTTCTAGCCTCTCCTCTCGGCGCAATGATCGTCAGCAGGATTAATAAGAAACTCTGCATGGTGCTTATAGGAATATTGATCGTCTTTTTGAGCTTGAGAACAATAATTCAGTCAATATGCTAATGCGACATATTTATACCCAAAGTGTATTTGAATATTGGTTTTATTTCGCACATATGAACTCATTTTGTGTAAATATTTTTCGAAAATCATTTCGCTTTAAGTATAACAAATTTAAATTCAACAGCTTAACTGCTGCATAAATATAATTAGGAAATAAAAGTCTATGAAAAAAGAATCTTTAATAGTGTTCACTGTATTAACCTTGTCCTCATCCTTCCTCTATGGTTCGCAGGTAGTTACTGCTCCATTGAATGGCTCACGCCTCAAGTTTGTAGCTGAAGAAGGGGCATTTGTTAAAAAAGGCGAATCGCTTTTTATTTATAGTACAACGAGTACTGATGCCAGACTCAGAGCTGCTAAGGCTCAGATTGCCGCGGCTGAAGAGAACCTGAAAGAGAAAGAAAGTAATTTTACCAGATACAATGAGCTAACAAAAAATAACGCGGTGAGCGCGGAAAAGCTAGAAGAAATTGATTTGTCCTATGATGAAGCAGTTTATAAGCTTGCTGAAGCAAAATCTAAAATTCTTGTGTTTCAGAATGAAAAAGAGTTAGCAACTCTCACTGCCCCATATGACTGCAAAGTCTTAACGAATGTGCTTGGAGCGAATTCAGGAACAGAAGTCGGGACTGATGTAATGGAGATTGAAACAATATCCGATTCACAGCAGGATAAGGATTCATCGGCAGAAACTGCTGAAGAAGTAAATACCAGAATTCTAGCTTCTACAATGTATGGAGGAATTTTAACTTATACTGCTAAAGAAGGAAAGACAGTAAAAAAAGGTGAAATTTTAGTTAAACTTTATAATCCCTCAGTTATTCATACTATTGAAGCACTTAAAGCAGGTATTGTTTTTGCGCGGGAGAAAGTGGCAGACAAGAAAAGCAAATTTGAGAGATATTCAAAACTCAGACAGAATAATTCAACGAGCATAGAAAATTTTGAGAATATGGAGCTTGCTTATAAGAAAGCGCAAAATGAATTTATAGATGCCAAACTTTCCCTTGAGTACGCCGAAGCTTATAATGATAAAATCGGAAATTTAGTGGCTCCTTATGACTGCAAAGTCGAAAAAGTTATTATCGCACTCGGAAGCGGGACTGAGAGCGGAACTCCCATAATGTTAATATCTTCTCCTTCTGATAAAGGGCCAGAAAATATCGGAAGTGATACTGCTACTGTAACCATCGGCGGAACAATAGACGACGGTTTCTATCTTACCGAACTTCCGAAAGCAGGTGAAGTAATTAAAAAAGATTCTCCACTTGCCAAATATGTTGAATTACCTGTTATTATCGAGATTCGAAGAGCTGAACTGGCATTGGAGCAGGCAAAAATGGAATTTAAGGACAGGGAGGGAGATTACAAGAGGTGCAAGTATCTTGCGGATAAAAATTCGAACACCAAAGAAAATTGTGAAAATTCAAAGCTTGAATATGAAATTGCTCTCAATGCTCTGACTGAAGCCAAAGCTAACCTTGACCTGGCTATTGAACGAAAGAAAAAGACAATTATTAGAGCGCCATTTGATTGTAAGGTTGCAAGAGTTTTGTTGATACAGGGAAGCGGGACGACTTTCGGTACTCCGGTAATGGAAATTGAAAAACTCTAAAGTAGGGCTGAAAAGAAAGAACCTAAATTTAGGAAAATTTATATGTCAGGGTACAAGGGTATTAAAAGATATTACGCATTACTTCCATTTTTTGTTTTCCTGGGCAGTTATCTTATTACTTCTATAGTGATAAAAGATTTTTACAGGGTACCTATAGCTGTCTCTGTGCTTCTTGCAGCAGTAGTTGCGATAATAATGAATCACTCCGAAGGGACAAATAGGAAGTTGGACACATTCGCGCAGGGAGCAGGCAATCCTACCATAATAATAATGTGCATAATATTTATACTCGCAGGGGTTTTTTCGAGCGTAGGACAGGCAACAGGAGCCGTTTCATCGACAGTGAATTTTGCCTTAAGCGTTCTTCCGGCACAGGTGCTTATTCCGGGAATTTTTCTTATAGCTTGCTTTATCTCTCTTGCAATTGGTACATCTATGGGGACAATAGCGGCATTGGGGCCGATTGCAGTAGGAGTAGCTTCTAATACTTCTTTTCCTGTAGCGCTTGTTCTTGGAGCAGTTCTCAGCGGAGCTATGTTCGGAGACAGTCTTTCTTTTATAAGCGATACTACAATTGCTGCTACCAGGACACAGGGTTGCGAAATGCAGGATAAGTTCAAGATGAATTTTCTCATAGTTCTTCCTGCTGCTATTTTCACTTTTGCGGCATTCTATTATGTGTCAGGTTTATATAGCTTTAGTCATACAATTCAACACAATCAATACCAGCTTTATAAGGCAATCCCGTATCTGGCAGTCATTATTATATCGCTTTGCGGTATAAATGTATTTATCACACTGATAACAGGAACAATTCTATCGATAATAATCGGTTTTATTGGTCACTCATTTGATGTGTGGCAGCTTCTGGATGTAATACAGAAGGGAATAAACAGTATGATGGATCTGATCCTGATATCAGCGATATTGGGAGGCATTGTAGAGGTTATTAAGTTCAATGGAGGCATATCTCAGATCCTCGGAATACTAAGAGCCAATATAAAAACCAGGAGAGGAGCAGAACTTGGAATAGGTCTGCTTGTAAGCCTGGTGGATATATGTACTGCGAATAACACTGTAGCGATAATAGTTACAGGCCCACTGGCTAAAGATATTGCTAAAAAATACGGAGTTTCTCCGAAACGCTCAGCAAGTCTTATTGACATATTCTCATGTGTTATGCAGGGAATTATACCCTATGGAGCGCAGATACTGCTTTGCGTAAGTTTTGTAGGTATGAATGTTTTGTCGCCTCTATCGATTATGAAATACTCATATTTTCCATATCTTGCGGGTGTTTCCGTGATTCTGGCAGTAGTTTTCAGGTGGCCGGGAGATGAACCGTGGAAATGGACAGGTAAGATTATTAATTTAGGAAATAAGTAAAAAAGGATATAGAAAATGAAATATTACAACAGTGTATTGGAGAAAATAGGACACACTCCTCTTATCAAGCTCAATAAAATAAGTGACGGATTAAAAGTTAATATATTTGCCAAGGTAGAATACTTTAATCCCGGAGGAAGCAGCAAGGACAGAATAGCCCTGACAATGATAGAGGATGCCGAAAAGAAAGGGCTGCTCAGGGAAGGTTCGACAATAATAGAGGCAACAGCTGGAAATACAGGTGCTGGACTTGCTCTTGTAGCAGCAAGAAAAGGATACAGATGCGTTTTCGTGATGCCGGATAAAATGAGTTCGGAAAAGATAAACCTGCTAAAAGGTTATGGGGCTGAAGTAGTAATTACTCCAACATCGGTGCCGCCTGACTCGCCAATGAGTTATAATGGAGTCGCGGACAGGCTTGCCAGAGAGATTCCTAACTCATTCAGACCAGGCCAGTTTACAAATTTGAAAAATCCTGAGGCTCACTATCTTACAACCGGACCTGAAATATGGGAAGACCTTGAAGGAAAAGTTGATGCATTTGTTTCTGGAATGGGAACAGGTGGAACAATTTCCGGAACAGGAAAGTATCTGAAGGAGAAGAATCCTAATATCAAAATAGTGGGCGCTGATCCTGAAGGTTCGATACTTTCCGGAGATTTTCCTAAATCCTATAAGGTAGAGGGTATCGGAGAGGATTTTATTCCAGTGACTTTTGACAGGCAGATTGTAGATGACATGGTGAGGGTGAGCGACACAGAGTCTTTCATTACTGCCAGACGCCTTGCCAGAGAAGAAGGGTTGCTTGTAGGCGGTTCTTCGGGAACAGCTATGGCAGCGGCTCTAAAATATTCCCAGAGACTCTCAGGCGGTGAAAATATAGTGGTGCTTCTTCCTGATACCGGGAGGAATTATTTGACAAAATTGTATTCAGACGAATGGATGATAGAGCACGGATTTATGCATGAACTGCAAAAAAAAGTTTCAGTCGGTGAACTGCTAAAAGAGAAATCATTTTCTTCAATGCTTATTTCAATCGACTCTTCTGAGTCAGCCGCCAGAGCTTCGCGAATAATGACGGAAAACAATATATCCCAGATGCCTGTCCTTAAAGATGGCGCTGTAATCGGTTCAATTAACGAAGGAACCCTTATTAAACTTCTTCATGATGGAATTAATTTAAATGAAAAAAGTGTATTTAATGTTATGGGAACTTCGCTGCCGCAGCTGGATGAAGGAGTAGATGTCGCTGAGCTCTACAGGCTTTTGATGGCAGGGCATGGAGGAGTAGTAATAACCAGAAGCGGGGGAGCAATCGGGTTCCTTTCAAAAATAGATCTTGTTAGCTTCTGGACAAAGTAAATTTAATTTATGTGATTTAAATGGTAGGGACGGCTCCACGCAGAGCGTGGCAATCTCCGGAGTTTATAATGCAGAAGCGTTACCGTCCGCAATGTAGAGACACAAAATCTTGTGTCTCTCGGCGGTCTCGGAGATACACGCCATCTACCAGAATATGATATAATTCCAAAAAGGATACTTATGAAATTTTCGACAAAAGCAATACATGTAGGGCAGGGCGCAGACCTTGCTACCGGCGCAACAATTGTTCCAATCTACCAGACTTCCACATATACTCAGGAAGAAATTGGGAAACACAAAGGATTCGAGTATTCAAGGACGGGCAACCCGACAAGACAGGCTCTTGAAGAGTGTCTTGCTTCGCTTGAGAGCGGAAAATACGGCATGGCTTTTGCCTCTGGACTGGCAGCAACTAATGCCGTTCTTTCCATACTTCGTCCCGGCGATCATATAATCTCAGGAGAGGATGTGTACGGAGGCACATACAGACTTTTTGAAAAAGTTTTTGCCCATTACGGAATAACAGCTACTTATGTAGATGGAGTTAATCCTGAAGAGATTGAAAAAGCCATCCGCAAAGAGACCAGAATGATATGGCTGGAAACTCCCACAAATCCGCTTCTTCAGTTGACGGACATTGCGGCTGTTGCCAAAATAGCTAAAAAGAGAAACCTCCTCCTGGCAGTGGATAATACATTTGCGACTCCTTATCTGCAGCGCCCGCTTGAACTTGGTGCGGACATAATAGTTCACAGTACGACAAAATACATTGGCGGCCATTCTGATGTAGTTGGCGGTGCTGTTGTGCTTAATGACCGGCCTCTTTATGATAAAATCAAGTTTTATCAGAATGCCGCAGGAGCTATTCCAGGTCCATTTGATTCTTGGCTTGTCCTACGAGGTTTAAAAACCCTTTCTATAAGGATGAAACAGCATGAGGTCAATGCGCTTGCCGTTGCCAATTATCTCAAGATCCACCCGAGAGTTGTGAAAGTCAACTATCCTGGGCTTAAGGAACATCCTCAGTATGAGCTTGCCAGGAAACAGATGTCAGGATTTAGCGGAATGATTTCATTTGAACTCAAGGGTTCTTTTACCGATGTAAATTTGTTTATGAAGTCGCTAAGAATTTTCTCTCTTGCCGAAAGCCTTGGAGGAGTCGAGTCTCTGGCATGTCATCCGGCATCGATGACTCATGCGTCCATTCCCAAAGAGGAGAGGGAACGAAGAGGAATAAAAGAAACTCTGATCCGTCTTTCTGTGGGAATTGAGGATGAAGAAGACCTTATCGCTGACCTAAGTAATGCTCTGGAAATCTGATCGGACTGTAAAATATTTTTACACTTGAATGTTTGATTGCCGTATTTTTTTACAGTAAACTGAAATGAGTAATAATAATTCGGAAGGAATTAAGTCTGGCTGAAAAGAAATATAGTAAAATTATTAGCCCCGATATTTTTAAGAATCTCCTTATTATTTTTCTTTTCCAGGGGATTAAAGAAAATTTTGGCAATCTTCCTGCTTACATGCCAAACTGCACACAGTAGTGCAAAAACTAAAATCTAAAAAGGAAGGTCAAAAAATGAGAACATCAACTTTAATAAAAACTTCACTGTTAACTTTACTTCTCGTAACAGGTATCGGAGCAATTAGTCTCTATGCTATGGATAATGCTCATGTAAGAAATGCTGTCATGAAAAACAGTTCTTTAAATTGCGGCAGTAGCTCGCATAGTTCCAATGATGATTCTAATAAAACTAAAGATAATAACCACAATCACTAAATTTTATGCAGAGCATACCAACTGCTATTGATATGCTCTAGAAAGTAAAACCAAAGGAGAAACACTATGAGAAAAGTAAAATTACTATCGGCTATTTTGGCTACATTAATTGGATTAAGTATAGGCGCTTTTGCCCAGGATAAACACAATGATCCAAACCAGATAAAGGGGACTCAGACACTTTGCCCTGTTATGAACGAACCCATTGATAAGGATCTCTATGTCGACTACGAGGGCAAGCGCATCTATGTATGCTGTTACGGATGTCTTGACACAGTGAAGGAAGATCCCGCAAAGTATATAAAACAACTTGAATCGAAAGGAGTAATCCTGGAAAAGGTTCCCGATGCAAACGCTAAAGACCAGGCAGCGGCTCCTACGGTATCAGCTCAGGATAATAGTGCGGCTCATCAACACTAAACAGCGCCGCTTCCGATTCAAAGACTGGCAATGGAATATTTAATATTATCATTGCAGTTGCGAACAATGGAAATCTGATATGAAACTAGAGTCCTTATTGCTCCGTACCACGGGCGAGCCTGCCCGTGGTGTCTGTGGACACTTTTCTAAACCATGGGCGAAACGGCCGTGGTACGAACTCATAAAAGTTTCTTTATGAAATTCCGGACGAAAAATTATTATAAAACCATTCTGACAGGGGGAATTCTCTTAGTCGTTCTCGTTATTTTTCTTATGTGGGAAAGAGAGCAGATGAAGGAGCAAGCTTTCGAATCTGTTAAAAGTAAGACTTCTGACATAGCAAGTATTTTACAGGGAGTTATCCAATCGCAATACAGATGCGGACGGGCAGATTCTCTGGGCAGTGTCCTTGAGAATGTGATGTCTTTTTCTGAGATCCAATATGTCATTATCAGCAGAGAGGGAAGAGTAGTGCTTGAATCAGGGAAGAAAGAAGACTTTTGCAATCAAAGTACTGCTAATGGTTTTGAGCTTAAAAATGGAAAGTTTTATTTCTGGAAACATGTTGATGAATCTATCATATCTGCTGCTTCAAAGCTGTGCTCAAATGAATGTAATTTGATTCAAGATAAATGCGATAAAAAGGAAAATCGATGCAAAGATCAAAATCTATACGCAAGAGATGTTTTTCTGGGAATTGTCGTTCAGAATAGAGAATATTTTGAACGCATCAGAAAATGCGATATAGAACTCCTCATAAATTTGTTTGCAGGCATATTTGCCATTGTCATTTTTTCAGTTGGATGGATTCATCTCATTCGTAATAATGAGTTAAAACTGGAACTGGCAACGGTCAAAAAGAAGAATGAATTTCTTTCTGAGTTGAGTTTTGCAGCTTCAGGATTAGCTCATGAAACGAAAAATCCGCTTGGTATAGTCAGAGGCCTTGCCCAGAAAATTACATTAACCAAAGATGCCGGTAATGCTTCACAGGAAATAGTATTCAAGATTATTGATGAAATAGATGTCATTACTGAAAGACTCAGTGACTTCATGAACTACGCAAGGGTAAGTGAGCTGAAAAAAGAGCCTCTTAAACTCAAGGATCTGCTTGAAGAAATCGGAGAACTTATGAAGTACGATTTTGATAGAGCCGGGGTTGTTCTGGAAACAATGCTTGATGATGTAAGAGTTGAGGCTGACCGTGAGGCGGTTATTCAAATAATTGTCAACCTTCTCCAGAATAGTATAAAAGCATCTTTCAGAGGAGGTGTTATTCATATAGATTTAACGCGAAAAGAAGAGTTTGCGGAACTTTCAGTGATTGACAGCGGGTCAGGGATAGACACTGTTATCTTAAATGATATTTTCAAACCCTATGTAAGCGGTACGAAAAACGGGCACGGCATTGGACTTGCCATAGTTAAGAAACTTATCGATGCTGCTGATTGGGAGATAACAGTAAATTCAGTACCGGGCAAAGGGACCATGATACAAATAAGCAAAATCAAAATCGTATGAAAGAGAAGATAAAAAATAAAACTGTATTAGTCGTAGATGATGAACTTTCATTCAGAGAACTATATTACGACTCTTTGAAGTCATGCGCTAAGTTGGATGTAATCACAGCTTCATCTGCTGAAGAAGCGTTACTAATCATTTCAAGAAGAAGCCCGGATGCTGTCATTACTGATGTAAAAATGTCAGGGATGGACGGTATTACTTTTCTTAAGAGAGCAAGAGAATGCTACCCTGAGCTTCCTTTCCTTATTATTACCGCGTATCCGAAAATTCGTGATGCCGTGGATTCGCTTAAATTCGGAGCTGTAGATTATCTGGAGAAACCTGTTGACCTTAGCGAACTTAGAAGAGTAGTTCTTGCCATGTTGAAAATATTAAATGAGCATCACTTATCTCTGCCTGATGGTATCTGCGATGATGTTATTGCCGAAAATCAGTCTGTACGCTCCATATTTATAGATGCTCTGCATGTGGCTAAAACTGACGCAACTGTAATGATTACCGGAGAGAGCGGAAGCGGCAAGGATGTTCTGGCTACTTTTATTCATAAAAACAGTCGGAGAAAAGATAAAAAATTTGTTGCGATAAATTGCGCTTCAATACCATCTCAGCTCATTGGCAGTGAGCTCTTTGGTTATGAAAAAGGCGCTTTCACCGGGGCGCTGAATCAAAGGCTTGGACGCTTCAGAGAGGCAGATGGCGGGACTCTCTTTCTAGACGAAATAGGGGATATGCCTATTGAAATACAGCCTACACTCTTGAGAGCTCTTGAGAATAAATCCGTTTCTCCGATTGGAAGCGATAAGGAGGTGGCTGCTGATTTCAGACTTATAACTGCAACTAATAGCCCTATAGAAGCTTATATTAAAGATGGTAAATTCAGAGAAGACCTTTTCTATAGGCTTAATGTCATATCTTTTAAACTTCCGCCTCTCAGAGAGCGAAAAGAAGATATTATTCCTCTTGCGAGATATTTTCTTCAATCAAAAGGCACTGTCAATAAGAAGTTGTCAGCCTCCGCAGAGAGGTGCCTGCTTAACTACAAATGGCCCGGAAATATCAGAGAGCTTTCAAATTGCATGCTCAGAGCAAGAATCATATCAAGAACTGAATTTATAATGCCTGAACATCTTACATCGGCAATTGCTGATACGCAAAATGGTATTCAGGAAGACGAGCTGCTGCCAGACAAAGTATCGTCATTGGAGGAGCTGGAAAAAACGATGATCAGAAAAGCTCTGGAAGAGACAGGCGGAAACCAGACCAGGGCAGGAAAACTTCTGGGAATAAGCAGACAGACACTAATTAATAAACTAAAAAAAATGAGAGATTAAAGCTCTATGAAAAACATAAAACTACTAATATCTGGCATGGGATGCGCGGCGTGTGCTGTAAAGATAGACAAAAAACTAAACGGTATCAAATCTGTTAAGGCCAACGTAAATTTTGCCTCATCCAAAGCCTCTGTAATTTTTTCTGAAACAGAAATAACATCCGCCGATATCCTCAAAGCTGTCGAAAGCCTTGGCTATAAGGCAACCATCCTTGAGAATGATAATAAAGGAGAAACTCTCCCTGAAAATTCGAAAGAAATCCTTTATCTGAAATACAGCTTTATTGTTTCCTTTATTCTTAGCCTTCCTCTTGTTATAAATATGTTCCTCGAGATGACTGGAACAACTACAATATTAGGAAATGGGATACTGCAGCTTCTTCTTGCCGGGGTTGTGCAGTTTGTAATAGGTTGGCGATTTTATAAGAATGCCTGGAAAGCCTTGAAGCACTTTTCCTCCAATATGGACTTGCTCGTAGTTCTCGGAACGACAGCGGCTTATTTTTACAGCATTTACAATAGTTTCTTTGCGAATCAGCATGGGCATGGAGCGCATCTGTATTTTGAATCTTCAGCTGTGCTTATAACCCTTATTCTTTTGGGTAAGTTTTTTGAAACCAGAGCCAAAGAAAGAACCAGCCAGGCTGTAAGAAAACTCATGGAGCTTAAACCATCCACCGCCAATTTGTATTCAGAAAAAGCTGTTAAGTCCATTCGAGTCGAAGAAATAAAAATAGGCGACATACTGCTAGTCAAACCCGGAGAGAAAATCCCCGTTGGCGGAGAGATAGTTTACGGTTCTTCAACCATTGATGAATCTATGCTTACCGGAGAAAGCATGCCTGTAGCAAAAACAATTGGAGATAAAGTTTTTGATGCCACGATAAACAAAAGCGGAGCTTTCCGTTTCCGAGCTGAAAAAATTGGTGATGATACGGCACTTTCCAGAATAATAAGGATGCTGGAGGAAGCTCAGGGGACAAAGGCTCCCATACAGAAGCTGGCAGACAGGGTTTCGCTTTATTTTGTGCCTGCGATTATTATCATAGCAATTCTGACATTTATTATATGGATCCTTTTTGGAGATCTTTCGTATGGTCTAGTTAGTGCTATATCCGTACTTGTCATAGCTTGCCCTTGCGCCCTCGGTCTTGCTACACCAACGGCAATTATGGTTGGCACAGGGAAAGGCGCAGAGATGGGTATTTTTATAAAGGGCGGAGAAGTACTTGAGAAATCAGGCAGGATTGATGCGGTGGTTTTTGACAAGACAGGTACTTTGTCTGTAGGAAAGCCTGTTGTATCAGGGCTTTTTCCAGAAAATGGATTGTCTGAGGAAGAGTTCATCGAACTCCTTGCCACGGGAGAAAAAATGTCTGAGCATCCGCTGGCTGAAGCCATACTTGATAAAGCAGATAAATTAGGAATAAAACAATTGTCTGATCCTGAAGAATTTAACTCAATAGCAGGCAAGGGTCTCATTTGCAGAACAAAAAAGGGTATCCTTCTGATTGGTTCGAAGAAATTTTTGGAAGAAAATAGAGTGAAAGTTTCATCTGATATTAATGAAGGAAAGAAGTTTAGAGCTGCCACTTTTCTTCATGCGGCTCTTGATGGCAACTATATCGGATGCGTGGCGATACAGGATACTGTGAAAGATGGCGCAAAGGAGGCTGTTTCAAACCTTCATGCTATGGGATATGAAGTTTATATGATAACAGGTGATAACAAAGCTGCAGCAGAGTTCGTGGCTGATGAGCTTGGGATTAAACATGTTTTTGCTGAAACTCTTCCTGAGGATAAAATTGACAAAGTTAAGGAGCTTCAGGCAGTCGGGTTAAAGGTAGCAATGGTCGGAGACGGTATCAATGATGCTCCTGCGCTTGCGGCCGCAGACCTGGGAATCGCGATGGGAAACGGAACCGATATTGCAATAGAAACCGGAGACATAGTTCTTACAGGCGGAGACATAGCTCTTATTCCGGAAGCTATTAATCTGTCACAAAAGACTCTGAACAAAATCAAACAGAATCTTTTCTGGGCTTTTATCTATAATATCATCGGCATCCCAGTGGCTGCTCTTGGGTTTCTTAATCCTATGATAGCCGGAGCGGCAATGGCTTTCAGTTCGGTTTCTGTAGTTTTAAATTCTCTAAGCCTGTTAAAATATAAAAAGAATTTCTCTGTTAAATAAGGAAAGTTAAAATGAAAAAGATGAGGTTTATTATTTTCGCACTGTCAGCTTTTATCCTGACATCACTAAGTGCCGCTCCTACGATACTTGAAGTTGAATACAAGGATGTAACTGTTGATGGCAAAACAGTCAAAGTGGCGACCATTGAGCAGCCAGACGGGACATGGGGATATTATGGCGAAAAGGGCGGGGAATTCGATGTTATTGTAAAGAACAAACTTGATACTCCTACAGTAATTCACTGGCATGGTCTGATTCTTCCTGACTCTCAGGACGGGGTCAGCGGAGTAACCCAGCTTAATCCCATAGACCTCGGGAAAGAGTATCATTATAAGTTTAAGCTTGTGCAGAGCGGGACATACTGGATGCATTCCCATTACGGAATGCAGGAACAGGAATTAGTTGAGGCGCCGTTCATTATAACAACTGCTGATGACAAAGACTATAAGCAGGTTGTGGTGATGTTTCAGGATTTCTCATTCAAATCACCTTCTGAAAATTTGAAAGAACTTCAATCCCAGAGCCCTAAAGATGACACCATGAAGATAGATAATAAGGCTATGCCTGGAATGGCAATGAATAAAGAAGAGGCCGCACCGGATTTAAACGATGTTAAATATGATGCTTTTCTGACTAACTACCACACTGATGACAATCCCGAAGTCGTCAAAGTCAAACCTGAAGAGAAAGTAAAACTGCGCTTTATTGACGGCTCTGCCGCAACTAACTATTGGGTTACACTCGGCGGCCTTAAAGGGCAGCTGATAGCTGTGGATGGACAGAGCGTCAAACCTATTGAAGTTGAAAAAATCCAGCTAGCATTGGGACAGAGGGCCGATGTGATCGTGACCATCCCGAAAGAGGGCGGTACTTATCAGATACTCGGGCAGGTGGAAGGACTAAAAGCTCAGACAGGAATCATCCTGACTGCAGAGGCAAAAGCAGAAGGGTTCAAGATCGAAACTGAAGCTTCCGAAGCAACTCCAGCATTGAACTATGACCAGGATTTCTTATTGCACAGCCTAGATAAACTTCTACCTGAACTATCGACTGATACAGTCCGGGTCAAATTGAGCGGGGACATGGATAAATATATATGGAAAATAAATGATCAGGTATGGCCTGATATAACCCCGATCAAGGTCAAACAGAACCAACGCATAGTCATGATTATTGACAACGAGACAATGATGTCCCACCCGATGCACCTGCATGGGTATGATTTCAAAATAACCAACATAAATGGAAAGAGTGTGGACGGGCCGTTCCGTGATACGGTTCTTGTTCAGCCAATGTCCACTGTTATAATCCAGTTTGACGCTATAAATGCCGGCAAATGGATGTTTCACTGTCATAACATCTATCACATGGCAGCAGGCATGATGACTTATATTGATGTAATTGGAGTAAAGGAGAATTAAAGGCCTTATGAGTAAACCCTGTCTGGGTTAAAACGATTTTATTCCAGGGATATTATTAAAAGAGAGGCAAAGCCTTTCTATAGAAATTAAAGTTATATATTATTGGGCATAACTATACCTTACGCGAAATGATTTTAGCATTTCATGTAGCTTTATTAGCTAGGGGTCAGATCCACGCAGAGCGCGTGGCAAGCTCCGAGTTTATAACGCAGAATCGTTGCTGTCCGTAATTGACGGACACCTCGGTAGGGAGACTTTCTCCGAAAGCGCCGAAATCAGCGGACGCCTCGGAGATGCGTCCCTACCTTGGGCATCCCTAGGTGTAAGCTCGAAAAACAAAACGGAACTGGTATACTACTGATAAGGAGAGAGGTTTAGATGAGATCGAACAAAGAACATTGGGATGAAATATTTGCTACTAGACAGGATAATGAGCTTGGATGGTATGAAAAGGAGGCTGTTCAGAGTTTTAAATTATTGAACAGGATTCCGGATTGGGAAAAATCCACGATATTCCTGGTCGGAGCCGGTACTACGACACTTGCCGATGAACTTTTAGGCCGCGGCGCGAAACTAATTATAAATGATATAAGTTCAGAAGCACTGGAAAAGTTAAAGAACGCAATCGGCGAAAAGTGTTCCGGAATAACCTGGCTCTGTCAAGATATTTCCAAGCCTATTAGAATTAAATTGCCTGAAGTAAACATCTGGATTGACCGCGCCGTTCTGCATTTTCTGAACGATGAAGCAGATATCAAGGGCTATTTTAGGAATGTTGATTCCTGCCTGAAAAAAGGAGGCTATGCCCTCTTTGCCGAGTTTTCAAAAAACGGGGCGACGAAGTGTGCCTGCCTGCCTGTCCACAGATATTCAGCAAACGAGCTCTCCGAAAGATTGGGATCTTCTTTTAAACTTATTGAAGATTTAGACTTTACATATATAAATCCTTTTGGAGACCAGAGACCCTATATTTATACGCTATTTAAGAGAATCTGAAGAATGTAAACAAAGGTGGAAGTCCACACATGGAAATGATCATCATATCTATACTTTTGATTATTTTTGCAAGTATTGATTTGATCCCTTATTTCAGTAAAATTGAATTTGGCAGGAACAAGCTGTCAATAGGAGGAGAATTGAGCGGGTTCTTTGGCGGATTATCAGGGAATCAGGGAGTGCTGCGAAGCGCGTTCCTGATAAAGACTGGGTTATCGAAAGAGGCATTTATAGGCACTGCTGTTGTCGTTTCGGTTTTTGTTGATTTTACTCGCCTTAGCGTTTATGCAACAAAGATTGTAACAGCGGGGATTTTAGAAAATTTACCGTTGATTCTTGCAGCAACTATATCTGCGATAGCCGGAGCTTATATGGGCAATAAGTTATTGAAGAAAGTTACTCTGAAATCATTGCAGACACTTGTAGCTATATTGTTAATCTTGCTGTCCGTTTCTTTGGGAATAGGGTTGCTGTAGTGCTGATTATGTAAATATGCATTTTAATTAATAGTTAAGTAAGGAGATATTATGAGGTTGCTGGTGGTTGGAGCGATGTTGGTTATTTCTGCTGCGAATCTTTCAGCATCAGAAGATATGAACACAATGATAATGAACTCTTCTGTTCTTCCTGATACTTCGAGACAAAGTGATTCGCATAGTGGAGATAAGTCTAAGCATCAGATTTGGACATGTTCAATGCATCCGCAGATAAGAAGCGATAAGCCGGGCAGATGTCCGATTTGCGGAATGAAGCTTATTCCTGTTCAGAATACTGATGAGGATTCCGGCTCCGCATCAAATACTCAGCTGATACTTTCTTCATCGGCTCTCAAACTTGCCGAAATTGAAACAGCGCCTGTAGTGCGCAAAGCAGCATTGGCAGAAATCAATCTTGTGGGGAAAATCAATTTCAACGAAACCAGGAATGTTACAATATCGGCTAAAATTCCTGGGAGGATTGAAAAACTGTATCTTAATTATGTCGGGGCTCCTCTGAAAAAAGGTGAGCATATCGCGGAGATTTTCAGCCCGGAGCTTGCAGTACTTCAGAGAGAGCTGCTTCTGACTAGGCAAAGCGCCGACGACAAGGATTCAACATCTAAGATGCTTCCGGATTCTCAGGCGGCTTATGAAGCTGCTCTTAATAGAGCAAAACTCTGGGGCTTAACCGACCAGCAGATCAAAGATATTCTAAAGTCCGGTAAAATATCCAGGACGCTAACACTCTATTCACCTGTTTATGGAATTGTGAAAGAACAAAAAGTGCTTGAAAATCAATATTTCAAGGAAGGCGATGTGCTTTTTGTTATTTCTGACCTGACCAGTTTGTGGCTGATTCTTGATGCTTATGAACAAGATTTGCCTTATTTGCACTATGGACAAAATGTCGAATTCAAGGTTGAAGCTTTCCCAGGAAAAGTATTTTATGGAATGATCGCTTATATAAATCCTATGGTAGATGAATCTACCAGAACTGTTCAGATCAGAGTAATAGTCAACAACAAAGACGGGGAACTGAAACCAGGAATGTTTGCTCATTCGACAGTCTTTGCCCACATGGGAGCTGACGGAAAAGCATTGCCTGAGAATCTTGAAGGCAAATGGATATGCCCGATGCATCCTGAAATTATAGATAACGCTCCAGGCAAATGCCCGATTTGCGGAATGACCCTTGAGACCGCCGAAAAGCTTGGGTTAACTCTGAGTCCAGAACAACAAAAAATGAGTCTGCCGTTGCTCGTCCCCGAGACAGCTCCGCTTATTACTGGTAAACGATCTATTGTTTATGTTGAGATGAAACCAGGTACATTTGAGGGAAGAGAAGTATCTCTGGGACCCAAAGTAGGGAAATACTATATTGTTGAAAAGGGTTTGAGTGTAGGTGAAAAAATAGTTGTAAAAGGTAATTTCAAACTCGACAGCGAACTTCAGATTCAGGCAAAGCCCAGCATGATGAATGATAGTTCTGAAAATCTTGCAGCGCCAATTTCACATCAACATTAAATATGGTAGGGACGGCTCCCTGGCCGTCTTCGACTTGCTCGGGCAGGCTCCGCAGCCGTCCGCGGCGGTCTCGGAGAGACACGCCCTACCGGTAAACATATTGCAAAAGTGAAAGTTATGAATGATAAAAATGAAAAGAATTTCAGCCTTATCCCTTATTTGATAGGAATTTTCCTGAGAAACAGGCTTCTGACGCTGTTTGTTTTCCTGATGATCCTTGGTTATGGAATTTATGTAGCTCCCTTTGACTGGAATATTGGCATCAAACGCGACCCGATTCCTGTGGATGCGATTCCTAATATCGGCGAAAACCAACAGGTGGTTTTTACCGAATGGAAGGGGCGTTCGGCAAAAGATATAGAAAACCAGATTACCTATCCGCTACTTACAAACCTGATGGGACTCTCAGGAGTGAAAACCATAAGAGGGAATTCCATGCTAGGATTCTCCTCTATCTATGTGATATTCAATGATGATGTGGATTTCTACTGGGGAAGGACTAGGATTCTTGAGAAGCTTAACAGTCTTCCTTCAGGTTTGCTCCCTGTCGGAGTAAATCCGACACTCGGCCCTGATGCCACTGCTCTAGGTCAGGTCTTCATGTACACACTGGAAGGAATGGATAAAAACGGCAATCCGACCGGCGGCTGGGGGCTGGAGGAACTTCGTTCCATTCAGGACTGGAATATCAGATACGCTCTTCTCGGGACAGAGGGGGTAAGCGAAGTGGCTTCTGTAGGCGGTTATGTCAAGGAATATCAGATAGATATGGATCCTGACGCCATGAGGATATTTAAAGTAAGCGTGGATGATATTTTCAATGCGATACAGAAATCCAATATTGACATTGGAGCCAATACTATTGAGCAGAATGGAGTTCAGTATATCGTAAGAGGGCTGGGCTATATCAAGGGTGTCGATGATATAAGAAATATTGTGGTTAAAGTTGGCGAAAGAAACATTCCTGTTTATATCAAGAATGTAGCCAATGCCACGATAGGGCCTGCGTTGAGGCGTGGGATCCTTGACAAGGGAGGAACCGAAGCAGTAGGAGGGATAGTTACCGTCAGGTACACGAGCAATCCTCTGGAAGTCATTAACAAGGTCAAAGATAAAATTAAAGAAATATCTCCCTCCCTGCCTCAGAAAACTCTTTCTGACGGAACAGTAAGCAGAGTATCGATCGTGCCTTTCTACGACAGGTCAGGGCTGATTTATGAAACCCTGGGGACTCTGAATGCGGCAGTTTACGAGGAAATACTTATAACGATAATTGTCGTGCTTCTCATGATAAAACACCTCAGGGTTTCGGCGCTTGTATCGTGTTTGCTTCCTGCGGCTGTCCTCTTTTCTTTTGTATTCATGAAGATCTTTAGAATTGATGCTAATATCGTGGCGCTTTCAGGCATCGCCATTGCCATAGGGGCAGTCGTTGATGTTGGTATCATCCTGTGTGACAATATTTTGAGAAAAATAGGCGAGGCCGACCCTTCAGAGAGCAGGCTGAAAGTCATTTATGACGCATCTTCTGAGGTAGCTGTCCCAATTTTGACTTCGCAGGCTACTACCATAGTAAGTTTCCTGCCTATCTTTTTTTTGCAGCACGCAGAAGGAAAACTCTTCAGACCTCTTGCCTTTACCAAGACTTTCACCCTCTTCGGCGCCTATATTCTGGGAATGGCGCTCATTCCGATCCTTTACTATCTGCTTATAGAAAAGGGATTCTGGAAAAAGGCTGCTCTGAAGCCTGGCAAGGGACGCAGATATTTTCTCAGAATCCTCTATTTTGCCGTTCCTCTCTGTGTGGCTGTCTTTCTCGCTACTCACTGGTGGCCTCTCGGGCCTTCCAGAGGCGTGATTTTAAATACAGTTTTTGCTGTTATCCCGATTGCCATAGTGCTTGGATTGTTTACCCTGATTGAAAGATACTACTCAGGTATTCTCAGATTCTGCCTGAATCGCAGGAAGCTGTTTCTTTCTTTGCCCCTGATCATAATTGTCTGGGGAATTCTATCCTGGCTTGGAGCGCGGAGCATATTTAGTTTTCTGCCAAATGTAATTTTAAACAGTTCTCTCTTTTCAAGAATTTCGTCTGTTTTTCCAGGTTTGGGCGGTGAATTTATGCCCACTCTGGATGAAGGTTCGTTTCTTCTGATGCCAACGGTGATGCCTCATGCGGCAATTGGAGAAGTAAAGGATTATCTTCAGAAACAGGACATAGCCATAAGTGCCATTCCCGAGATCATATCTGTAACAGGCAAAGCCGGCAGAGCTGAAACTGCTCTTGACCCTGCTGCTCTTTCCATGCTGGAGACAATTATCAATTATAGGAGCGAATATTTATCAGGAAAAAGCGGCAATTTATTAAGATTTAAATACGATTCATCCGGAAACGATTTCTTTAGAGATGAGAAAGGTAACGAAGTTACTGCTCCGGACGGCAAACCCTATATGGTCAAAGGAACCTTTGCCCGCGATGTTAATAATAAACTTATTCCTGACAGCAGCGGAAATGTTTTCAGATTATGGCGGCCGGAACTCGACACAGCTCTAAACCAGGGAAGGAAAGCCTGGGAAGGGATAAACTCGCCTGATGATATATGGCAGGAAATTGTTAAAGCCGCTGCTATAGCTGGAATTACTTCTTCGCCGAAACTCCAGCCTATTGAAACAAGAATTGTCATGCTTCAGAGCGGAATGAGGGCTGAAATGGGACTGAAGATTAAGGGGTCATCTCAGACTGATATTGAAAAAGCCGCCATAGCTCTTGGAGAAGTTTTGAAAGCAGTTCCCGCTGTTAATCCGGATACTGTTTTTGCCAATAGAACTGTAGCAAGTCCATACATAGAAATTGATGTGGACAGGGAAGCTGCAGCACGATATGGTCTTAAAATTGGAGAAGTCCTTGATGTAGTAGAGGCTTCTGTTGGGGGTAAACAGGTTACTACCACAGTCGAAGGCCGCGAAAGATATCCTGTCCGGATCCGTTACATGCGTGAATTGAGGGATGACATAGATTCGCTCAAGAAGATAATAATCACAGCTTCCGACGGGGCGAATATCCCATTGGGAGGGATTGCTAAAATCAACTACGAGAAGGGGCCGGAAAGCATTTCTAGCGAAGATGGTTTTCTTATTGGATATGTCTTTTTTGACAAGGCCTCAAGTGTTTCTGAAGCCGAAGCAGTGGAACAATCCAAGTCGATAATCGACTCTCATATTTCGGATGGGACTCTGAAATTGCCGGCGGGCATATCTTACAAATTCGCTGGAAACTACGAGAACTACCTGCGCTCTAACGCTACATTCACAATTATCATCCCGCTTGTTCTTATTGTGATTCTGATAATTCTCTATATGCAGGAGAAATCCCTGCTTACGAGTTTGTTTATTTTTTCGGGCATAATCGTGGGGTGGGCTGGAGGTTTTATTCTCTTATGGCTCTATAGCTGTTCATGGTTTATGAACTTTGGCATACTTGGGATTCCCATGCGGGATCTTTTTAATATTCACACTATAAATATGAGCGTGGCAGTCTGGGTTGGATTCCTTGCACTGTTCGGAGTGGCAGATGACGAAGGCGTAATTATATCAAGCTATATCAAGGACGTATTTACATCAAAACCGCCAGTTTCTGTTTCGGACATAAAGGCCAATATCATTGAAGCAGGAAACAGGAGAGTAAAGGCCTGCCTGACTACAGCCGCGACTACCTTCCTTGCGCTTATTCCGGTTTTGACTTCAACAGGGAGAGGTTCAGACTTGATGGGTCCTATGGCCGTACCAATTTTTGGAGGATTGTTGATAGTCAATATCTCGATGTTTGTCGTTCCTGTATTATATTCTATCCGTGAAGAGCGTTTTTTAAAAAGAAAAATTAAATACGGATTATTAAAGTAATTATATGAACTCTATAGGGCATGATGAACTTAGTATATCAGAACAGGAATACTTTGATTTTGTCTTTTATCTGGCTTCAATGCTGGCAGAATACGGACAGACAGTTTTTGAAATAGAAGAGATTTTAATAAATTTATGTGCTTTTCTTAAACTTGATTATAAATTTTTTACCCTCAATAAAGCTCTATGGATTTCTACTCTAATAAATAATACGCCTCAAAGTTTCATGAAACCTCTGTCATCAGGTAAACCGGATTTAAATAAACTCGAAGCTATGCGTAAAGTCCTACAGAATATCCGGAACGGAAAGATCCGCATACATGAAGCAAGAATTGAGATGGAGAAAATAAAGGAATCAAATGACGAATATCACCCGTTTATCGAATTCCTATCATGGCCCTTACTCGGAGGAGGGTTTGCTGTATATTACGGAGGCGGACTCAATGAATGTATTACCGCAGGCAGCATTGCTGTGGTGCTCTATCTCATTAACGATATATTCAAGAGAGTTAAAAACTTTGAACATCGTAAAATATTTGAACCGATAGCGGCAATAGTTTCTTCAATTCTGGCTGTTTTTGCCGCTCTGATAATATCTCCATTATCTGTTCCAATAGCAACTTTATGCGGAATGATGATCATTCTACCCGGTTTCAGCCTAACGAAAGGGTTAAATGAGATTGCGCTTGATCATACTATTTCAGGGATGTCAAGGCTTTTAGGAGCTATTACTACTCTGATATTGATGGCATCGGGTGTATTTTTGGGATCTAAAATATATTTGCTTCTTCATTTTCCTCCTATAAACAATTACTCGTTGCGCCCCGGTTTGTGGCTGACTCTTGGCGGCATAATTGCATCCATATGCGCTCTCTGCGTGTATGTAAAGGTAAAAGCCAAACATATAATATGGGTTACCCTGGTAGCAATAGTTATATCTTTCCCTCTGATAAAATCAGCCGCATACCTTGGTCCGTCTCTTTCTACGGGCGTGGCGTCCTTTTTAACTGCTTTAAGCGCCAATATATATTCCAGGGTAAGAAACTGTTCGGATTCAGTCATTAAAATCCCGAATACATATATTCTTGTGCCGGGATTTACAGGATTGAACGCAGTTGTTCTTTTGATTAATCAGGATACTATGATGCAAGGAGTTGACAAGCTCATGTCCACAGTAGGTATAGCCATAGCAATTATAGCCGGTTTCCTTATAGCGGACATAATCTTTCCTCCTAAACGGATCTGGAATAAATAGAAAAGAATAGTGGATCGTGGTTTGTGGTTCGTGAATCGTGATGAGTGGCAAAACCCAACACCCAAAACCCAACACCCAAAACCCAAAACCCAACACCCAAAACCCAAAACTTATTTTCAAACCACTAATCTTCGCTGATGGACACTAAGTTGAATATCAATTTTTACCACAGAGAGCGCAGAGAAACACAGAGGTTGTAACTCCGTACTACTATCCGTAAAAAGCATGCAATAAAAACAAGCTTTTTACTCCTAGTAGTCGTTAGCCGTTTGCAGTTAACCGTTAATAATATAAAACACGCTAGTTTCTCTTGAATTTGCATTTCAAACGGTCAACTGTGAACTGTCAACGGTAAACCATACAAATTTGGTTGATTTCTTTACAGAGATTAAAACTCGATTTTTCTCTGTGGCCTCAGTGGTAAGAAAAAAATATTCAAAAAAAGTAAAAGTTTAAAGATAGAAACAAAGTTATGAAAGACAAACGATTATTTTTCAGCAACAGTTTGAGGAAGCTGCTGAGCTGGATTTTGATGCCGGTGATGCTGATATTTATCTTTCAGTCGGCCTTCGCGTGGAATGTGAGACCGTCTGCTGTATTCAGCGCTTCCCATTTCTCCATCCTCCATCCTCCATCCAAACCGATCCCATCGGATATTCCGGTTACTACCAGGATGCCGAATCCGGCAATGTTTACCTGAACGCGCGGTATTATTCCCTGGAGCTCAAATGCTTTATTTCACGCGACACTTACGATTTGAGCAATCGCTACTCCTACTGCAGCGCAGGTCCGGTTAACAGTGCCGACTCCACAGGGCATATGTCTAAATCTGAGGAAGAATTGATTGGAGGTGGCATACTCAGGATGTGTATTAGGTGCAAGGGTATTGGCGGGATGTTTGAGATGGGGCAGGCGGGGATTAGTGATAAGGATGAGGGCGGGAAGGACCTTAGAAAATCCGTGTAGGTTCTGTCCCGAAGGTTGGTTGGATAATAAGAGTTTTGATTATTAATGAATTTGAGTCGAATATGAACTGTCCACCAAGAACAAAACTGAAATGAAAGAGAACAGAACGTGCGAGGAGATTCGTAGCTCTCGAGGTGAGTAAGCGTCAAATATGACCCATCTATCTTTATAAAAACTGATTAGGGAAATAGCTTTAACGATTAGTAATTCGGTTTATGTCTTGCAGTTTCACAGAGATTTAAGGAAAAAAGATAAAGTATAGATTGAAAGAAACAGAATTTAGTTAATCTTCTGAAGCATTAACTAAAGAGGGGGGTTGCTATGAAAGAGTTTTGTCCGGAACAGGCAATGGTAGAGGTCAAGAGGGAGTTTGACGAATTTGGAGGAGTAGCTCCTTCTATTTGTAGGTCATCAACTTTCACTGTGATGGAACCGGGGACGATGCCCGACATTTTTCATGGTAAGCTGACGCCTGATGCAGGCGGATGTTACTTGTACAGCAGGCATTTTAATCCTACGGTGAAAGTGCTTGACAGGTATCTTGCCGCGATGGAAAATACCCAGAAATCCATAAGCACGGCAAGCGGTATGGCTGCAATATCATGCGCTCTTCTGCAAAGCTGCAAAAGTGGCGATCATATAATCGCAAGCAACACAGTTTACGGAGGCACTTATGCGCTTCTAGCCTGCCTTTTCAAGGAAATTGGAATAGAAGTTTCCTTTGTCGATCCTGTCAATACAGAAGGTTTTGAAAAAGCTATAAGAGATAATACTAAACTTATTTATACTGAAACTATTGCCAATCCTACTCTTAAGATATCCGATATTTCAAAACTTTCCGCGATAACTAAAAAACATGGACTTAAGTTGATTGTAGATAATACCTTTACTCCGATGATTATAACTCCTGCAAGGCTTGGAGCCGATGTTGTGGTTTACTCAATGACCAAATACATAAATGGCGCCAGCGACTTGCTGGCAGGTTCCATATGTTCTACCTCTGAATTCATAGACAAACTGATGGACTTGCATACAGGGCGCGTAATGCTTTATGGCCCGACCATTGATGCTAGAGTAGCTTTTGATATTATACAAAGAATTCCAAGTTTGGCCCTTAGAATGAGAGAGCACGCCAGAAGAGCTCTGGCAATGTCAGAAATGCTGGAAAATATGAAGGTAAAAGTTTCATATCCAGGCTTGAAGAGCCATCCTCAACATGAACTTATGGACTCTATGATTAATAAAGGTTACGGCTATGGCGGACTTCTGACTATTGACTGCATAACTCAGGCAAAAGCTTATGACCTTATGCGCGAATTGCAGAATGTCGAAAGATTCGGGCTTCTGGCCGTCTCTTTAGGTTATTTTGATACTCTTATTAGCTGTTCGAGCTCTTCTACTTCTTCTGAAATACCAGAAGATAAACAAGCAGAAATGGGGCTCTCAAATGGACTCATTAGAATTTCTGTGGGCATAACAGGCTCTCTCGAATCCAGAATGGAACAACTAGAACGCGCTGTAAGAAAGGTATTATTGTAATTCATTAAGAGGAGTTTTATGAAAGAACCTAAAATAGCGCTGTTCAAGGGTAAGAGGATAAGAATTACCTCTCAAAGACCGATAAAAAGTTACAATGATTTTATATTTCGCCCCTCCCATTCGGGATGGCTGAATAATTATTGAACATATTTGTCCACGGGTTCATACCCGTGGCTAAGAAGTATAGCCCATGGCGTGAGCCATGGGTATTTAATAACACAAAACAAATAGCTCTCCCGAATGGGAGAGGCGTTAGATTTTTATGGGGCATACATATTCTAATCTTCTTGTCCATATAGTGTTTAGCACAAAAGAGAGAATTAATTTCTTATACAAGGGCATGAGACCTGAGCTATTCTCTTATATTTGTGGCATAGCAAAAAATATTGATTGCTACATAAGCAAGATTGGAGGTGTTGAAGACCACATACATATCCTTGTAAAAATTCCCCCTAATATATCTGCTTCAGATGTAGTTATGAAACTCAAGGCTAATTCATCTAAATGGATTCATGAAAAGTATCCTACTCTTCATGATTTTGCATGGCAGCCTGGTTTTTCATGCTTTTCGGTGAGTGAGTCGGCAAAAGCGAATGTTCAAAGATATATTGAATTGCAGGAGGAGCATCATAAAAGAATTCCGTTAGGTCATGAACTGAAGATGTTTTATGAGAAGAACAAAATCCTATGAACAATATTGAAAGACTATTAGATAGAGAGTTTTCCAGGAATGACATTGTCAGGCTTCTTTCTCTGACTGAGTCTGAAGATGTTGAAAAACTACGCAAAAAAGCCTTTGATCTTACAACCGAACTACTTGGGAGTAATGTTTATTTCAGAGGCTTAATTGAGTTCAGCAATATTTGCAACTTGAACTGTTATTATTGCGGCATCCGCAAAGACAATGATAATGTAGAACGCTATATGCTTTCAAAGAAGGAAATTGTAGATTGCGCAGTCTGGGCGGCAAAAGTTGGTTACGGTTCATGTGTGCTCCAGTCCGGTGAGCGCAGAGATGGACAATTCGTGTCATTTGTAGAGGCTTGTGTTAGAGAAATAAAGGAAAAGACTCGTTCCGATTCAATGCCTGACGGACTAGGCATAACTCTCTCTGTAGGAGAACAAAGCTCTGATGTGTATAAGCGTTTTTTTGAGGCAGGAGCGCATCGTTACCTTCTAAGAATTGAAACTTCTAATCAAAAGCTTTTTTCTAAACTTCATCCTGCCGGGCAAGATTATGGAGAACGAAAAGAAGCGATAAAAAATCTCAAGAAAATAGGTTATCAGGTCGGTACAGGAGTAATGATAGGAACACCTGGGCAAACTATTGAAGATCTTGCTGACGACATCCTTTTTTTCAAGGAAAATGATATTGACATGATTGGAATGGGCCCGTACATAGTGCATCCTGATTCTCCAATGAAAGAGCAGGGCATGAAAGAGAGACGAAGTCTCCTTCAATTATCCCTTAACATGATTGCGGTTGTCCGGCTCTTTCTTAAAGATGTAAATATTGCCGCTACGACAGCGCTTCAGGCTTTAGCTCCTGACGGAAGAGAACAGGGGATTTTGTATGGAGCCAATATAGTTATGCCGAACATGACTCCGAAAGACGCACGCAAAAACTACCAGTTATATGACGGAAAACCCTGCATAAATGAAACAAAAGATGAGTGCAGAGGATGTCTCCAGAAAAGAATAGAATCGACAGGAAGGAAAGTAGGCTACAATCTTTGGGGCGATTCAAAACATTTCAAATTCAATTAAACTAAAAATATAGGATATATCATTATTAAATGATATTGTAGTAATAAGATTAGGATATATCCTTAACGAGTATAGAATTAATTGTTTTTGAGGTGTGTATGCTTATTAATAGAAATATCTATTGGACTGAGATTAAGCCTTTCATTGATAAGCCGGTAATAAAAGTCATTACCGGAATGAGGAGAGTCGGCAAGAGTTATTTTCTAAGACAGATAATTGAAGAGCTGAAATTAAAAGGCATTGCTCCCGAACAGATTTTATATATTGACAAGGAAGATTTAAAATACGATTCTATAAGAACTTATCAGGATTTAAATAGCTATGTAAAGAAAGAATTTAAAGACATAACTGCAAAGAGATATCTGCTTATTGATGAAATTCAGGAGATAGAAAACTGGGAAAAAACTATTTCGTCACTCCTGAAAACAGACAGCGCGGATATTTATATAACAGGCAGCAACGCTCATCTGCTTTCTTCGGAATTATCTACTTTGATTTCAGGGCGGTTCGTAGATATTCAAATTTATCCCTTGGGTTATTCGGAATATGTTACATTCAGAGGAAAAGATTTTACATCAGATAAAACCGAGTTTGAAGCATTTTTGCGATACGGTGGGCTGCCAGGGCTTTTCCACTTTGAGAAAACTGATGAAGTAGTCTTTCAATACCTTTCTTCTGTCTTTAATACGATACTCCTCAAAGATATTGTCAAGCGATACAGCATAAGGAATATTTCCCTTCTTGAGAGAGTATCAGCTTTTGTTTTCGATAATATAGGCAACCTTTTGACAGCCAATAATATCTCAAATTATTTAAAATCACAGAAAATCCAAACATATTCAGATACGGTTCAGATCTATCTAGGTTATTTTGTTTCGACCTTTATCGCTCACAAGGTTCCTCGATATGACTTAAAAGGGAAGCGGATATTGTCAATAAATGAAAAATACTACCTTAACGACCTTGGCATCCGCCATTCAATATTGGGGTATAGAAGCGCCGATATCTCTCAGATTCTGGAGAATGTCGTGTATCTGGAACTTTTGCGCCGCGGATACAGTGTCAATGTAGGAGTTTTGGTGGATAAGGAAATAGATTTTATAGCGACAAAACAGAATAAAAAAATATATATTCAAGTAGCTTACATTCTAGGCTCTGATAAAACCGTCGAAAGAGAGTTTTCTCCTTTGCTAGATATCGATGATAATTATCCTAAATATGTTCTAAGCATGGATGATAATATTTGGGGTAATGATTACAAAGGAATTATAAGGCTTAACTTAATAGATTTTTTACTGAAATTTCCAACTGACGCGTGATATGCGCCCAAAGATTCCCGCAAAAACTACCAGTTATATGATGGAAAACCCTGCATAAATGAAACAAAAGATGAGTGCAGAGGATGTCTCCAGAAAAGAATAGAATCGACAGGAAGGAAAGTCGGCTACAATGGAACTGTAACAAATTAATGTATTGATATACGAGACAATGATAAAACTCAAAACGAATTGGTTTCTAAGCACATGGATAGGGACAGATCTCCGCCTTGCTAAAACGCATGGTTTAAAAAAACGCCCTACCTGCAGCAGGGAATCAATTATATCCAACTCATGTCATTTCGTTTCGTTTCAGATTAATTTAAATATGTTATTCTGTTACAGCTCCTATGTTTGGGGCGATTCAAAGCATTACTTTAAAACGGGCTCAGGAAAGTAAAACACAAGTATTTTAAGTAATATTTTTTTTTTGAAGTAAACATTTGTGAATTATGGCCTATTCTGTTTTCAGGTTAAGGTAAGCAAAAAGAGTGTATGCGAAAAATCATTTCAGAAGAAACTGTATTATTCATTGGAGTAGTAAAATGGATAATTCTGGCTACGGTAATTGGAATTATTGTCGGAACAGCAACGGCATTTTTTCTTAACTTGTTAAGATACAGCATTCTTCATTGCAGAGAATACTCTTATTATTTCCTTCTTTTACCCTTTGCAATGCTTTTTACCACAGTACTTACCAAATATATTGTTCCTGAGGCAGCCGGACATGGAACAGAAAAAGTAATTGAGGCAATACATAAAAACTCAGGGCGAATAAAATTTATAGTAGTCCCCGTTAAAGCCGTAACTACGATAGTGACAATAGCTTTAGGCGGATCAGCGGGCAAAGAAGGGCCGTGCGCCCAGATTGGTGGAGGGCTGGCTTCAACTTTTGCGGACATATTCAGGTTCTCTGATATCGATAGGAAAAAAATTGTCATTTGCGGTATTAGCGCTGGATTTGCCTCGGTATTTGGCACACCTATTGCAGGAGCGATATTTGGAGTGGAAGTATTATTTGTAGGCAGCATTCTTTATGAAGTACTTCTGCCTTCAATTGTTGCTGGAATTGTCAGTTTTTATACATCAATGTTTTTCGGGATACCATATTTTTATTATTATATAAAAGATGTTACTGTTCTCTCTGAAGCTTTCCTCTTCAAAATAGCACTTGCCGGGCTATTTTTCGGTCTGTGTTCTGTCTTCCTGATTGTTATTTTAAAATCCAGTGAATTCATTTATAATAAAATTCGACTAGGAAAACTCCTGAAGAGTTTTATAGGGGGAGCAATTATTGTAGTTCTCGCATTGATTTTTTCCACTAGGTATCTGGGGCTTGGAATTGAAGGGATAGATTCGACTCTCCGCAATGGAGTATCCTATTGGTACGATTCGATTCTCAAAACTGTTTTTACCTCCATTACATTAACTTTCGGGGGAAGCGGAGGGATTATTACGCCAATTTTTTTCATAGGAGCCACTTCAGGAGCTTTTTTTGCAAAGATATTTTCATTAGATGTAATGACTTTTTCTGCTATCGGTATGGTTAGTTTATTAGCCGGTTCAGCAAATACTCCCATCGCTGCAAGTATCTTTGCCATTGAATTATTTGGTCCTCATATTGCGCCATACGCAGCATTGTCTTGTATAATATCTTTTCTTATTACCGGACATAGGAGTGTTTACCATTCGCAAGTCCTGGCTCTGAAGAAGTCTGCCCTTCTCAGAATTGAAACTGGTAACAGAATCGATAGCATTATTTTGCAGATAAGTATACTGTTCCTGAAGTTCGGTAGAAAATCAATCAAATTATTTATGAGTTTTTTAGCTAGAATAAAAAAACAACATTGAAAAACAGCATTTCATAAATCTACTAAGTATAATTCCTCGATATTTTATTTGAATCTGTTGAAAATATATTAAGTTTGTCTATAATGTATAGTATTAATATAGATAATATATACTATTTATAAGATGGTGAAAAATGAGTGGAATTGAGATATCGGAATCTGAATACAAGCTTGCTAAAGTTCTTTCACTTTATAATTCTCTTGCAGTTGCTTTTTCTGGCGGAGTTGACAGCTCACTTCTATCTTTTATGGCCAACAAATATGTAAAGGGCAAAGTTCTGCTTATAAATGTATTCTCACCATTTTCGACGGCTAAGGAAGCTGTATTTGTAGAAAAGTGGGCTGCTGATAAAAATTATGAGCTTGAGGTTATCAAGCTTAACCCTCTGAATTCAGAACAAATAAAAAGCAATTCCAAAGAGAGATGTTATTACTGTAAAAAGCTTATAATGAGTGAACTTATCAAGATTGCAGCAAAACACTCTATCGAATATGTAGCTGACGGCACAAATCAGGATGACCTTGAAGATTGCAGACCAGGAAACAAAGCAGCTGATGAGCTTGGGATAAAACATCCCTTCCTTGAAGCAGGAATTACCAAAAATGAAATAAGGGAAATGGCCAGAGAAAACAATCTGGAAAACTGGGATAGGCCGTCTTCTGCTTGTCTTGCGTCGAGAATTCCATTTGGCAAGTCCTTGGAAGAGTCTGATTTGAGGCGTATAGAAAAAGCAGAAGAGTTCCTGCATCAGTTTGGTTTTATGCATTGCCGCGTCAGGCTTATCGGAGAGTCGGCAAAAATTGAACTTCCCGTGGCTATAGTAGATGAGATAATGCCGCTTCGCAAAGAGATTGTCGAGCAGTTAAAAAATCTTGGTTTCAAAGGTGTTTTTCTAGACTTGGAAGGTTATAGGCAGGGAGCTCTGAATGAGGGAATTTGAAAGAAGTAAATGAGTAAAAGAGTAGATGAGTGAACGCATTAACGCATATACTTATCCACCCATCAACATTATATGAGGTAATTTGAAAGAAGTGAATGAGTAAAAGAGTAGATGAGTGAACGCATTAACGCATATACTTATCCACCCATCAACATTATATGAGGTAATTTGAAAGAAGTGAATGAGTAAAAGAGTAGATGAGTGAACGCATTAACGCATATACTTATCCACCCATCAACATTATATGAGGGAATTTGAAAGAAGTGAATGAGTAAAAGAGTAGATGAGTGAACGCATTAACGCATATACTTATCCACCCATCAACATTATATGAGGTAATTTGAAAGAAGTAAATGAGTAAAAGAGTAGATGAGTGAACGCATTAACGCATATACTTATCCACCCATCAACATTATATGAGGTAATTTGAAAGAAGTGAATGAGTAAAAGAGTAGATGAGTGAACGCATTAACGCATATACTTATCCACCCATCAACATTATATGAGGTAATTTGAAAGAAGTGAATGAGTAAAAGAGTAGATGAGTGAACGCATTAACGCATATACTTATCCACCCATCAACATTATATGAGGTAATTTGAAAGAAGTGAATGAGTAAAAGAGTAGATGAGTGAACGCATTAACGCATATACTTATCCACCCATCAACATTATATGAGGGAATTGATGAATAGAGATGAAATTAGACAGTTAAATAAAGAGTTTGAATCTGTTTCCGCAGATGAGATTCTGCATTGGGCTTTGAAATATTTTGGAGTCAATAATATAGCGCTTGCATCAAGTTTCAGCATAGAGGATCAGTTGATTCTTGATATGCTTCTGAAAGTAGATAAGAAAGCTCAGATATTTACACTTGATACCGGAAGACTTCCGCAGGCCACTTACGACCTTATAGAAATAACAAGAAAAAAATACGCTATCAGCATTGAGATGTTTTTTCCCGATGCATCTGCCGTGGAGGCAATGACAAAGAAAAAGGGGCCTAATTCATTTTTTGAAAGCGTTGAGAATAGAAAAGAATGCTGCGCTATTCGTAAAATCGAACCGCTTAAGAAGAAACTGTCGACTTTGAAGGCATGGATAACAGGACTTCGAAGGGAACAGTCCGAAGCGCGCTCAGATGTTCCTTTTATTGAATGGGATGAAGCCTTCGGACTAGTCAAGATTAATCCAATAGCTGATTGGGAAGAACTAGATATCTGGGATTATATAAGAAATAATAGAGTTCCGTACAACAGACTCTATGACTGTTCATATACCAGCATTGGCTGCGCACCCTGTACCAGACCGGTAAAGAAAGGCGAAAGTACAAGGGCAGGACGCTGGTGGTGGGAAAATGAAGAAAAGAAGGAATGCGGAATTCATATTAAGGACGGTAAAGTCGTCAGGAAGGAATAATAATGGATCATCTGGAAAAACTTGAAGCTAAAAGCGTTTTTATTTTAAGGGAAGCTTACAGGGAATTTAAAAATCTCTGCATGCTTTGGTCTATCGGAAAAGACAGCACAGTTCTTCTGTGGTTGGCAAGAAAAGCATTTTTCGGACATGTGCCGATCCCTTTGGTTCATATCGATACCCATTTTAAAATACCTGAAATGATAGAATATAGAGACAACCTTGCACTGCAATGGCACCTTAATATGGTTTATGGCGAAAATAAAGAAGCTATTGAGGCAAAGCAGACTTTTCCGGATGGCAAAGTTGATAGACTTACATGCTGCAGAAAATTAAAAAGCGAAGCACTAAAGAACACACTATCAGGAGAATGGACGCGCTACAGGATGGATCATAATCTCAAAAAATATGTTCCTGACGCAAATAAGGATCCTTACACAGGCGTGATAGTGGGAGTTAGGGCTGACGAAGAAGGGAGCCGTTCGAAGGAGCGTTATTTTTCTCCAAGGGACAAAACCAATGAATGGGACATCGGAGACCAGCCGCCTGAATTCTGGAATCAGTTCAAGACAGATTTTGCCCCAGGTACGCATATCAGAGTTCATCCTCTTCTCGATTGGACCGAACTAAATATCTGGGAATATATTGAAAGAGAGAATATTCCGACTGTTTCACTCTATTACAATCAAGGCAGCGGAAAGCGCTACCGCTCTTTAGGATGTTATCCATGCACGCAACCTGTGGAATCTGATGCCAGAAATGTCAGAGAGATAATTGAAGAACTGAAAAGCGGAAAATTCTCTAATATTGCCGAGCGTTCAGGAAGGGCGCAGGACAAGGAAGACGGAGGAGGATTGGAGACACTTAGGAAAGAAGGATATATGTAATGCAGAACACTCAATATCGAATACTCAATTTCCAAATAATACTTGGTTATTGATAATTCCTTGTTGGATATTGTGATCGCAGTCAAAGGCGGAAGTAGAGACGCAAAATCTTGCGTCTAAAAGGTAGGGACGGCTCTCCGCAGCCGTCCGCTGATGAAAGGTGACCACAGTCACCCGGCAGTCTCGGAGAGACACGCCCTATCCAAAAACAGTTAATCTATTTAAGGTGTTGAAATATGATTAGTAGAGAACAGATGAATATAGTTATAGTCGGTCATGTCGATCACGGTAAAAGCACGGTAATCGGCAGGCTGCTTGCTGATACCAAATCTTTGCCTGTGGGAAAGCTCGAAAGCATAAAGGCGTTGTGCAAAAAAAATGCAAAACCTTTTGAATATGCTTTTCTTCTAGATGCCCTCAAAGATGAACAATCTCAGGGAATTACAATCGATATAGCAAGATGTTTCTTCAAAACAGCTAACAGGGATTACATAATACTAGACGCGCCAGGGCATATTGAGTTTCTTAAAAACATGGTTACAGGGGCGGCGCACGCTGAAGCGGCTTTACTAGTTATTGACGCTGACGAAGGAATTCAGGAGAACTCGAGAAGGCATGGATTCATGATTTCGATGCTTGGAGTAAAACAAGTTTCGATACTTGTCAATAAGATGGATCTAGTGAACTATGAAGAAAAAGTATTCAAATCAATCCAAAAAGAGTTCACGGACTTTCTGAGTCAAATTAATGTTAAACCTATAAGCTTTATTCCAATCAGCGCGTTTCATGGCGATAACATGGTTGGTAAATCGGAAAACACTCCCTGGTACGACGGGCATAGCGTATTGGAACAACTCGATTCTTTCAAGAAAAGCGAGAGTCTTGAAGATAAGCCGTTTAGAATGGGAGTTCAGGATATTTATAAATTTACTGAGGAAAACGATGACAGGCGAATCGTGGCAGGTACGGTGGAAACCGGAAAGATTTCTATTGGAGACGAGGTGGTTTTCCTTCCTTCCGGCAAGAAATCCAAAATTAAAACTATCGAAAGTTTTAATACAAAACACAAAATTTCCGCATCTGTCGGCGAAGCTGCAGGATTCACTCTTGAAACTCAGATTTACATCAAGCCCGGCGAGCTTGCTGTAAAATCCTCTGAAGCTTTCCCTCAGGTGAATGATAAATTCAGAGCTAATCTTTTCTGGGTGGGCAAGGCTCCTATGGTAAAGAACAAGACTTATAAACTGAAACTCGGCGCAGTTAGAATGCCTCTTAAACTTGTTGAAATAAAAAGCGTGATGAATGCTTCTGAACTTACAGCTGATAAAAATAAACAGGAAATAGAAAGGCATGAAGTGGCCGAATGCGTATTTGAAACCCAAAAGCCAATTGCGTTTGATATTGTAAGCCAGATAGAAAATACTAGCCGTTTTGTGATTGTAGACAATTACGAGATAGCCGGAGGAGGAATTGTTCTTGAATCTTTTAATTCTGATGAGAACAGCCTTAAGAAGTATATTAAAGACAGAGAAAATATCTGGCAAAAGAGTTCTGTAAATGCTGACGAAAGAGCTATTGAATACGGGCACAGAAGCAAGTTCATAGTCATTACCGGTCCGAAAAATACGGGTAAAAACGAGATAGCTAAAGCGCTGGAAAGAAGGCTCTTTATAAGCGGGCACAAGGTTTTTTATCTTGGATTGTCTAATTTAGCTTTAGGCCTGGAATCAGATTCACTTGACAGACCGAACAATCCTTATGATCATATCAGAATGATTGGAGAACTTGCCAGAATTATGACTGAAGCAGGACAGATTTTTATTACCAGCATATCTAACCTTGACGATTATGATCTGGAAAGACTCAAGCTCCTGAATGAGCCTTATGAGATTATGGTGGTAAATATTGGGGACAATAACTTCAATAAATTCAAAATAGATCTCCAATTGGAGCAGGGTATAATAAAAGATCAGATGGTAGAAGCTATTTTTAAACTGCTGGTGAGCAGCAAAGTCCTTGAAGAATACACTATTTGAGAGTAAACTTTGCCAAAATGATTTTAATTCTGGTATGTTATACCTATAACGAAATGATTTTCGAATTTCATGTAGCTTTATTAGGTAGGGTCAGATCTCCGAGCTGACCGTAATTGACGGACACCTCGGTAGGGCGACTTTCTCCGAAAGCGCCGAAATCAGCGGACGCCTCGGAGATGCGTCCCTACCTTGGGCATCCATAGGTGTAAGCTCGAAAAACAAAACGGAACTGGTATAATCTCATAAAGATGATTTTACTTTATAAAAAAGATCTGGATTCAACTTTGGCAGACAGGGAAGGATTTCTGAAAAAACTTCCTGAAACGAAAGAAAATCATGTTCTCCTTGCTACATGCAACAGAGTCGAACTCTATACAGGAGACGGCCCAGCTCCTGAGGATGTGGCCAGACATCTTTTCAGGGTGGCTTCAGGTTTGGATTCTGCTTTATTAGGAGAAAATGCCATTCTCGGCCAGCTTAAGGATTCTTACTTCAATGCGTTAAATCAGGGAATGGTTTCAAAAGGTCTGAACATTTTATTCCAGAAGGCCATAGCTGTCGGCAAAAAAGTCCGCGCGGAAACAAAAATATCTCATGGTGCTATGTCACACAGCCTCGCTGTTCTTGAGATACTGCTGCGGAAGAATTTGAACCTGGGTGAAATGAAATTCCTGATCCTAGGCGCAAGCAATATCAATAAAGATGTAATCAGATATCTTACAAGAAAGGGAGGAAGGACGATATTTGTAGCAAATAGAACCTTTGAAAAAGCTCTTCTTCTTAGCAGGGAAATGAATTGTGAAGCTATCAGATTTGATAGCTTTTATGATTTATTGAACGAAGTAGATGTGGTTATTTCTGCAACAGCTGCTCCTCATTTTGTTATAAGAAAAGAGCTCTATCAGGTAGAGGGAAAGCAGATATTATTTGACCTTGCAGTACCTAGGGATATTGACCCCGAAATATCTTCATTTGGCAATATCGAACTTTATAATATAGAAGATATAGAAAGACAGATAGATAACAATCTAAAGGCGAGATCAAAAGAGATAAATATTGCTGAAAAAATTATAGAAGAAGAGTGCTCGAAGTATTTTGAGAGATTCAGAAATATATCTGCTTCTTTGGCTTAACTCTTTATCTGAAGAAGGGCATAAATATAAGGCTGCCAACAATAACACCGGCCGCAAAAAAAAGTAATAAACATGGGAAACAGGCAGAAAATATTAGTACTTGATGACGATCCTCTAAGCATTAAGCTCAATTTTTTTTACTTGAGGAAGTCGATGCGGATATTATTACCGCTGCATCAGGGAAAGAAGCTATCAAAAAAACACCAATGCAAAGCATAAATCTTCCAAAGGATTTGGCCTTGATTTTGTAGATATGATGGCAAAACAGTTAACTGGTAGAACTAATATAGAAAATTGCAACGGCACAAAGTTCACTCTTGAATTCCCTGTCTAATCACTTTCCAATACAATTATTTTTATGTTAATTGGAATCTAATGAAGCCCTATCATTATCTAGTTTTTTTAATGGAAAACCTAAATTTATTTTTGTTTTTTCCTGTTTCCGGCTAAAATTGTCGATAAAATAACACCCCCCTTCAAGGAGAGAAGTATATGTCAAATAGCGGCAGAAGTCTATTCATGGTCAGTTTAGTAATGGTTTCGTTCTTTGTCATCTCTTTTGTGACAAATATATTAGGCCCTATAATGCCTCAGGCCACAAGCGATCTAAATCTGACACTTGCCCAGGCGGGAATCCTGCCGTTTGCTTTCTTTATAGCTTATATTATCTCTTTGCCGGCTGGTTATATGCTGGAAAAATATGGGGCGAAATTTGTTATAACCTTAGCTTTTGTAATTGGCGCTATAGGTTCATTGATTTTTGCAGTCCATCCTAACTATATGACCTATCTTATCGGTCTTTTTATTGTGGGCGCATGTGTGGCTATGCTTCAGACAGCTTTCTGGCCTCTTCTCAGAACCGCGGGAGGAGAAGAGCACTATTCCTTTAATTCGGTTCTAACCCAGATTTTTTTTGGAGCTGCTTCTTTTATCAGCCCCCTTGTATATTCCTACCTGGTACTGAATCTGCCGAAGAACGCTAATGCCAACTTTTTTCTTGAAGGCATGTCCAAACTTGTTCCTCAGAACCTCTCATGGGTTTCGATATACTGGCTTAATGCCCTTGTGATGATAGTGATGATAGTAATTATCACACTTATAAAATTCCCTAAAGTTGAACTCACCGAAACTGAAAAACTCGAAGGTCTAGGAATGATCAAAAGCCTTATTAAAAATCCTATCGTTATCTTCTATTTCTTCGGGATATTCTGTTATGTGGGACAGGAGCAGGGAATTAGCGTCTGGATGTCAAAATTCCTTCAAGATTATCATGGGTTTGATGCAAACACTACAGGAGCCAAAGCTGTCGCGCTTTTCTGGGCCATGCAGAGCGTAGGAAGCCTTCTTGGGATAGTGCTCCTCAAGCTTTTTGATGTAAAAAAGATACTTGTAGTATTTTTGCTGGCACAGCTTATATCTTTGAGTTTGGCTTTGTTCGGTTCTGCGAATGTATCTCTTGTAGCTTTTGTAGTATGCGGATTTCTCACTTCAGTTATGTATGGAAGTATTTTCTCTCTAGGGATGAATTCTCTTGCTGCGCATCACGGTTCCGTTTCAGGCATTTTCTGTACTGGGATAATAGGCGGAGCTGTAGTTCCCCTTCTAGTTGGGGCTCTCGGCAATATAACAAATCTGCGTTTAGGCATGTGCCTTGTTTATCTTACTATCCTATTTATGCTCTTCATCTCTTTGACAGCTAAACCATTAGTGAAAAACAAGACGATTTTTGATAAAGAGTAGTGAGAAGTTTTGAGTTTTGAATGATGAGTTTTGAGTTTTGAATGATGGGTTTTGAGTTAATGAAATTTTGAAGAATTTGGACTTGTTTCGAGTTTAGAAATTAGGATTTCGAAATTTAATTGATTATGACGCTGTTTAGGAAAATAATAATACTGCTGACGGTCGCTGTGTCTGTTTTCAGTATGTCTATTCTGACAAATCTTTCAGGGATAGTGCTGCCTTTTGCCAAGGAGTCAATGAGTCTCTCGCTCTCTCAGGCAGGGGTGCTTCCATTTGCCTTTTTTATAGCATATGCTTTTATGTCCATTCCCGCGGGCTGTATCCATGAAAAAAGAAGCGCCAGAAGCATGATGATGACAGCTTTTGCTTTTACGGCGCTTGTTACTCTTATATTTTTATTGTTTCCTTCTTATGGAGTTTTGCTTTTTACACTGTTTATTTCAGGAGCAATGATGGCGGCAGTGCAAGTCGTGATTAATCCGCTTGTCCGTAATGTAGGGGGAGAGGAATATTTTTCATTCTACTTGATTTTCGGACAGCTTGTATATGGTGGAGGCTCAATAGTCAGCCCATTGCTTTTTACGAGTTTGGTCACTGGAATATCTTCTAATAGGGATACTTCGACAATAATAAATCTGATTAAAAAAATGACTCCTCCTGATTTAACATGGATATCGATTTACTGGGTATGTTTGCTTTCCTGTATAGTTGTTTTTATTCTGCTCATGACTATAAAGTTTCCAAAAATGCAGAAGAGCTCTGAAGATATTATTGGAGGTTTAAACACATTCTTATTGCTTCTGAAAGATTACAAAGTTTGGGTTTTCTTCTTTGGTATTTTTTTCTATGCAGGAGTAGAGCAGGGCGTGTCAAACTGGATGACTAAATTTCTTGAACTTTATCACGGCATTAACCCTGAAAATGAAGGGGCGATGGTTTTTTCAAGATTCTGGCTTTTTCTGAGCATTGGAGGAGGATTGGGGATCATTCTGATTTTTTTGATGGATGTGAAAAAACTGCTGGGCTCTTTTGCCGTGATTTCAATGGTTCTGCTGGCTCTTTCTCTTTTTGGAAACAGAGATATTGCTTTATTTTCTTTCCCGCTATGCGGGTTATTCTTTGCGATAATGTATCCAAGCATCCTTTCTCTTGGAATGAATACTGTACTTGAACACCATGGAGCTCTGTCCGGCATACTTTGCACTGGCATTTGCGGAGCGGCCGTTATGGCCTTGCTGATTGGTTTTGTCGCTGACATGATAGGTTTGCGATTGGCCATGTGCATGATTTTTGCTGGATTGCTTTATGTGCTATTTATTTCTTTTTGGGCTAAACCTATTATAAAGAACAGAAAAATATTTTAGAATTGAGAAGTTTGAAGTGGAAATTTGGAAGTATACCCAAAGGGTATTTGAATATTGGTTTTATTTCGCACATATGAACTCATTTTGTGTAAATATTTTTCGAAAATCATTTCGCTTTAAATATAATATGAGGAAAAGATAAATGACTAACGAAATTAAAGTGATTGGAGTTGACCTAGGCGGGACGAAAGTTAATGCAGGACTGGTAACGGGGCAGAAAGTTAATAAGTCCTTCAAGGCTATACATCCGAAAAATGACAGTTCTGATTCCGGTGGAATTGTAATAAGTAATATAATCAATGCTATTGAGCAGGTTATGGAGGATGGGGTAAAGGGAATAGGGATTGGAGTGCCAAGCATCGTAAATAGAAAAGAAGGCGTTATCTACGATACTCAAAACATTGCCTGCTGGAAGTCTTATAAGGAAGTTCGCTTAGGAGAGATTCTCCAGAAAAGATTCAATGTTCCAGTTTTTCTTGATAATGATGCCAACTGCTTTGCAGTAGGTGAAAGATTCTACGGCAAAGGTCGAAACTATGAAAATTTTGTAGGAATGACCATTGGAACAGGATTAGGTGGGGGGATTATAAACGGCGGCTTTCTTCTGAAAGATGAAAACTGTATGTCCGGAGAGCTGGGAGAAATTCTCTATATGGAAACCAAAGCCGAGAATTACTGCAGCGGACTCTTCTTCAAAACAAAATACAACACTGACGGAATGACAGTCTTTAAAAATGCTGAAAAAGGAGACTCAGAAGCCTTGAGGATATTCAACGAATTCGGATATCACCTCGGAAGGATAATTAAAATTATTCTTGCGTGCCTGGATCCTCAGGCAATCATAATTGGCGGATCCATAGTAGCTTCAAGAAAGTATTTCGAAACCTCTATGCGCGAAGAAGTCAAAAAATTCGTTTATGCCCGCGCGGCAGAAAAGCTGACTATAGAATTTTCAGATAATGCCGCCGACGCGCCTGTTCTTGGAGCTGCCGCCGTCTGCATGAATAATTTAAAATTGTGAAACGATGCACGGGAGAGAAGACGCCCGCACGAGGAGTCTTGTGTTTTATCACTGGCGTCCCGTCCGTGAAGCATTGAGGGTTTATGTGTTCAAATATTCTAAAATCCTACAGGAAAATTAAAAAACTTCCCAGCTTCTTTTTTGTGGTATTGGCCTGGGTATTGAGGATATATAAACTTCTCTTTTTAAGATGCAGGGTTATTGATTTTCATGACTGCATAAATATTGATAAACTCCCTTACATTACTGTCACATGGCACAACAGGCTTTTATTTTATCCACTAATGTTCAAAAAGATATTCAGATTAAGAACCTATGCCATGATCAGCCCCTCAAGAGACGGGCAGTATATTACAGATCTTGCCAAACAATTTGGAGTCCTGAGTATAAGAGGTTCTTCCAGAAAACGCTCTGCTGGAGTTCTAAATGAGGCTGTAGCCATACTGAACAGGTTTTATAATGTTAGCATGACTCCTGACGGACCGAGAGGACCAAAATATAAAATGAGCCAGGGGCCGGTAATTCTTGCTTCAAAAACAGGATATCCAATTCTTCCAATCAGCGTGAATTCATCGCGCTACTGGCAGCTGAGAAGTTGGGACAACTTTCAGATACCCAAACCGTTTTGTAAATTGCAATTGGTTGCTGGCGAAAGTATAAATATCCCGCGGAACCTTACAGAAACTGAAATTGAAAGATGGCGCGAGTATGTGGAAGTTAAGTTAAACGAAATCAGTATATAAGGATTATTGATTATTGTTGGCAGTTTTGATATAATTTTTGTAAAGATACAAAACAGGAGTTAGTTCAATGAAATCATTAAAAATTTTCGTTTCGGTTTTTCTTATTGTAAATTGCTCATCGTATATCCAGGCATTGGACTTTACCGCCAAAGACGGGACTGTCTACGCAAATGCCACAGTCCTGAAAATTATGCCTGACGGCCTGGTTATAAGCTTTGTGGGCGAAAACGGTTTTGATAATGTCGATCATATAAACACCAAGGAGCTGCCTGATGATTTAAAAAAGAAATATTACCTTACAGACACAGCAGCTGATTCTTACGATTCTCAGAGAGAAGCTGAAATTAATGCTATAAACTCCAAAAAAGCCGCAGAGGACAAAGCTTATTATGCTCAACAAAAACAACAGCTTGAACAGTATCAAAAAATTACCGACTACTTGAATGCAACCCAGGTGAGCATAATTTTCAATTCTGTAAACCAGTCAAATTTTGCCAGTATAGGATATGCTTATCGATCGACTGATTATGACAAGGAAGCACCTTTTGGCCTGATATGTTTGATAGGAGAATCAATAGAGCCTGACGAGGATTGGGTCGGCAATGCGTACCCTTTAAATAAAACAACTACATTCAGGGAGCCATTCCAGCAGTTGAATAATGTTTCAAATGTCGAGCCGGAGTTTACTTCTGGCCAGCAGCAAACAACCAATGTTGCCACTCCCGTGCCTTATGCTGATTCAACTCAGACCCAGCTTCCTGATCTTGTAAAAATCCCATGTTACGCTGATTATCAGACAGCGCTTGAGTATTTCAGCACACACCCTGAAGAGATGAAGTAATTATGGAAAATCCTATACGAGATGTATTGAAGCTGGCGGTTGAAAACAAAGCATCCGATATTCACATAAAAACAGCCTCACCGGTTACCTTGAGAATGAGCGGAAACCTTGTTGAATCTGATTTTGTCACTGACGAAAAATGCCTTTCTCAGATACTTTCATGCATGCTTTCCGAAGAACAGAGGAAAAAATATAATATAGCCGGGGATGTAGACTTGTCATATGTCGAACCTGAAGTCGGCCGTTTCAGGGTGAATATTCACAAACAGAGAGGATCGGCTACTCTGGCAATGAGGCATGTGAAATCACAAATTCTTGATTTTAAATCTCTAGGCCTTCCTCCGCAGATACAGAAGCTCACGACTCTTGAACGCGGAATTGTTTTTATAACAGGTACTACAGGTTCAGGAAAGTCCACTACGCTTGCTTCCGTAATAGATTATATAAATCAGACAAGAAAGATGCATATAATAACGATTGAAGACCCGATAGAATTCGAGTTTAAAGATAAGGAATCATTCATAGAACAGCGGGAAGTGGGCCTCGATACAATTTCCTTTGACAGCGCATTTATACATAGTTTGAGACAGGATCCCGATATAATAATCGTAGGAGAAATGAGGTCAAAGGACAGTTTTGACGCAGCACTGAAGGCCGCCGACACAGGTCATCTGGTTTTTTCGACTCTCCATACAAGAAATGCCGCGCAGAGCATCAATCGTTTATTGGACTTTTATCAATCGTCTGAACATTCTGCAATCAGGCAGGCACTTGCTGCTAGCTTAGCAGGAATAGTATCTCAAAGGCTGCTTACAAATGCAAAAGGCGATGGAATAGTCCCGGCCGTTGAAATTCTGTATAATTCTCCAATCATCCAGTCGCTCTTAAGGGAGAACAAGCTTGATAAGCTCAATGCCGCCATTGAAGGAAGCAGGGAAGAAGGCATGCTTTCATTCAACCAGTGTCTTGTGGATCTTGTCAACAGGGGGCTGGTGACCGAAGATGAAGCTTTTGCCGCTTCAGATAATGCCGAATCGCTCAAAATGAATCTTAAAGGCGTTTTTCTGGGCGTGGAAAACAAGATTCTGGGATAATTTAAATGGGACAATCCTGAAGAAGGATTATAGTCTTGATATAACGAACTGGTGTAATATGAAAAAAGAATATGATTTTTCGAAGGCAGAAAAAAATAAATTTTTCCAGCCTGGTGCTGCTGCTAACGCAACAGTTGAATACAAAATAGAAACAAAAAGCATTACTATCAGAATGAATACTGATGATCTCGAAAAGATTAAGCAGAAAGCTTCAAAAGAAGGTCTGCCTTATCAGACTTTTATTAAATCTCAACTGCATAAAATTGCTGTTCTCTAAGGAAAATGCTTAGAGTTTTCGTCCCCTGTAAATTTTTTCCCCTCCGTCTTTTTGATCCATAAAATCTAAAAAAGACGATTAGTTCATTAAGTTGGTTTTTGAGTTTTTGGAGTCGGATAGGATAAGTTTTTCGATATATCTTGATCGGGAATATCATTTTTATCCTTGTTTGCTTTAAAATACTTTTTACCAGAAGAAAACAAATACTCTGGCATCGGATCCCATTTTGAGCTCAACATCCTTTGGCAGATCAATAAATTCAATCCTTACTGTAAATCTGTATTCGAGCCTAACCCAGTCTATCAGCGGTTCGACATATGGCAGAATCATCCCCTGGGTAGATTCCCTGTTTACAGCTTTTCTGACACTTGCGACTCTTCCTTCCAGGATTTTACTGAGGTGAAGGTCGGTCAGTATCCATACTTTTTGTCCGGGTTTGATTCTTCCTACCCAGTATTCTTTGATATTGGCTTCTATCCATGGGTTCTGCGTTGCGGCAATACCGAAGACTCCTTGTCCTTGTTGCACAAATAATCCCGGCATAAGATAATTGTTTGTAACATAACCGTCGAATGGAGCAACTACTGTGGTGATTTCAAGTTGGAACTTAGCGATGTCTCTCTCAGCTTTTATGAGCTCTATCTGATTTTCCTGCTCAACCAGAAGATCCTGATTTTGCGACAGGGTTCTTCTTAATTGATCGTTGGAAGTTTTTGTGTTTTCATAATCGGAGATATAACTCTGATAGTCCTGTATTGAAACGGCATTCTGTTCCTGCAGTTTCTTATACCTTTGAATGTTTAGATCAGCGACGGCTAAAGATTCGTCAGAATCCTTGATAAGCTGTTTTACCATGTCGATGTCATTTTTTATCGTTTCGTACTTTGCTAAGGCAAAATTGCAGTTGGCATTAAGTTTATTGAGGCGGAGCTGATACACATAGGGGTCTAACTGGAAAAGCCTGTCGCCTTTCTTGACAAACTCATTATCTTTAACAAAAACTTCTTTCACATAGCCTTCTATACGGGGGCTTATCTCAGTCCAGTCGGCTCTTATGTAAGCATCAGAAGTATACGCTCCGAAACCATAGAATATCAAAGAAAGTATAATTACGATAATTACCGCGACAATAAGGAATTTGTATCTTTTTTTCATAGACCTTGAGGTTAGAAAGTGTTTAATTTAATTATAAAGTTTCCTGAAATAATTCAATATCAGAAACAAGACAATATTGACGGCATTAGATTATTTTATCATATTGAAATGATATTTGAATTTGTCTGCATCTGTATTTTGAGAGCATTTATATTAAACTCTTAAAAGAATAAATGTCCGGCAATGTAAGAGTTTTCAATAATCTATGAGTGTTTTTTCTTCTGACGATAAAATATTAAGGCTTTACGATGTTTGCAGAAATTTTATTCTGGGACATATAGAAAGTTATAAATGTTTCATTGAAGACATCAGAAAAACTTTCAGCGATTTTTCAATTTCAAGCAGTTACACAAAATATGCGTTGAAGGTCAGCATAGCTGCTTGTCTGGCTCTCGGTTCTGCTTTCTTCTTGGAGCTGCCTGATCCGAACTGGTCCGTCTGGACTGCCTGCACGGTCATGCTTCCCAACATAGCTTCCAGCGTTAAAAAAGCCCTGCATCGATTCTTTGGCACATGGATCTGCTTTGTAATAGCTTTGATCTTTTACGGATTGTTTTTCAATAACCACATATTTTTTACTTTAGCCATATTCCTTTATATCACATATTTTACATATAAAAGAGCCACTGGAGGGTATGATTATTATTTTTGGTGGATTCTTGCTGATGTGATGATAGTAATTACTTTTCCTACGATATCAGGCGAACCTGGAAGTGCTGTTTACACCGGCTCTTACAGGGCAATGAACATAACAAACGGGATTTTCTGGTCTTTTATAGTTAATTTCTATTTATGGCCGAATTACATTCAAGATACGCTGCACGAATCGGCGAAGAAAATAAGACTCAAATATCATTCATTCATTTCAACTCTTTTCAACTCATTTACTTCCAATGAGTATGACAGAAAAAACTTCGATAACATATATAAGGAGCTTAATTCTGCATTTGTGAAACTAAAAGATGTTTTGCACTATACTGAGGTTGAAAGAAAATTCAGCAAGAAGGAAGAAGCTTCTGCCGATCTTAATATCGGTGATTTGGAATTTCAGTTCTATGATGCCTGGAGATTTTATGAACAGTTAAGCATTTTCCGTTCCGAATACCAGAAACGCTATGCTGATAAGTTCTCACAAATACTCGGGAAATTATATAAACTCATAGAATCTCTGAATAATGGAGGTTTCAAAGCATTTGAACTTGTTTCGTCCGAAATCGGATCTGATTTAAACAGCCTTATTTCTTATTATGAGCAGGACGAGCAAAAAGCATCGTACCCCGATAAAGATTCATCAGTTGTCCTTGAGGCTATTACAATTCTTAATTCCCTCTATATGCATATTAAAGAATCCTTAGAAAATAAAACCATCAAAGAGATTTACCAGACTACAGATACTCTAATAGACCAATACACATATTGGAAAGAATTTTCACTATGCAAAGTCAGGTTTCGATTTCAGGAACTTTTTATGAAACAAGCAATAAAATCCGGTCTTTGCATCGTTACAATCATATGGCTTACCCTTGCAATGAGATTTGCGCTGGATGTTTCTATAATGTCTGCCTTTGCCGCTATTTTATTTATGCGTCCCAAAATGACTGATGACTATGATATATTTTTTATCATAATTTTTGCTACATTCTGCAACCTTGTTGTATCTCTTATTTTTATAATGTTTTTTGGGGATTACACATTTATGCTTTTCATTTTTACTTTTATAATTTCCTTTTTTTGTTTTTACCTCAAAAATGCATGCACAAAGCCGATAATGTGGGCTTTTACTATCTGGCTGCTCAATTGTTATACCGGAGGACAGCTGGAGGGGGTTACCCCGACACTCTCTATCTGGCCTTTACTGACTCTTTTCTGCATGACTTTAATAGGTGTGATTCTGGTTTACATTTTTAATAATCTTATCTGGCGATACAGCGATGACTCTGATTTCAAGGCCAAACTTGTTTCTATTGAAACTCTATGCGGAAAGGTGAAGCTTTCCTTCAAGGATTATTTGCAGGGTAAGCCTGCTATTTTCGGTAAATACGCGGGGTTTTCAAAAGTTTTAAATCAGATGTCTTTACTTGCAATAAAAGGCAGAATATCGCAAGAGGAAAAAGATTATTATCTTAAATCCATGAACTCACTAAAATGGATTTTTTATGAGCTTCGTTCCCTTATGGTTTTAAATGAACGCACTTTCAGGGAAGTGTACGCACTTAATAGAAACTTTTTTGATAAGATTATTGATTCCATATCCGATATAGAGATAACTAAACCAGGAATGGATGAAAAAGATCTACTTGAACTCAGAATCAATGAGCTTGAATCAGGCTTGTCAGAGCTGGAATCTGCGTTCTACTCCAGTTCATACTGTTCATCGAATGCTAGAGAAAAAACTCTATATGTAAATAAACTTTTCTCATCTAGGAGAATCTTGTCGCTATATAAAGCAATTATTTCTGATTGAGGCTATCGGGAGAGATTATTGATTTACTGTTGAACTTGGCCATAGACATTTATAAATCATTCTATTTGCGACTTTTACCACCCATAGTATAGTTGTTTTGTTTTCTGATATCACCACTCTTTCCTTTAGTTGTAAATCAGAATTGTGAGGGGAGAAGACTAGTTTATATTCTCCATTTGGAAGATGTTTTGACATGATTTGGGCATTTCCCGGCAATGTCATCCAGGATCGCAAGTCCGCATTTTCGCTGAGATTATTATAAGCTTGAGAAAGCAGCATTGTCATTAAACCGGCAGCCTGCATATAACTGTTGTCACTTGCAGTTCCGACAGCTGCGGCAGTAACGCCTGATCCATAAACTCCTGCCTTGAAAGCAGCTCTTGCGCTCTGCCTTATTATCCTCCACTTAGACTCTTCTTGCAAAGCTCTCAACGCCATAGCTCCCATATAACAGGCCGGAGATGTTGTTCCAAGGAGTCCTGTTTCAGAATCAATCACTAAAGGTGCGGGTTCATTCCATGTGAAATTGTAAATTGGATAAGCTATGGCAAACGCACCCAGAGAGATGAATTTCTGTTCTTTTCCGGGAGCCCATCCTTCCTCATAGAGGACAACTAAGCGGCCCTTATTTTTTAATGCGTTAGTTGCAACAACCTGCATATAATCCTGCGGGTAGGCAGATTTGAGTTTTTCAAGGTCGTATTCTTTATCTGAAATGATTGCCAACCTTATTGTGTCTTGTCTGAAATAAGGGTTTTCCGGCATTAGGAGCAGAGCCTGCTTGTAGGAAATATAAGCATCGTCATTTTCTCCATTCATTTCGTGGAGGACTCCGCTTACATAAAGGATATAAGGATTTAAAATAGAACTATTTGCTTTTGAGAGAATATCTTTCATGTCTTCAAAGCTTTGATTGTTGGCATCTTCTATCTGATTGAAATAATAATTTTGGTTTTCATGTGAAGAATCTGAACTTGCGGGATATTCATTATAGGGATTATCTATAGGTTCTGTTGCGAGATAAAGTTCGGTCTCATCAGGTCTGGTCAGAAGGTCATTTGCAGGAAGTGATTTGTCGGGAAATCCTTGCGGCAAATAATCATTTTCCAGTTTTCCGCTCTCGATTAAAGATTGGTTTTCAAATGTTTTCTTATAAGCAGCCGTTTCAGAAGTTCTGAATTTTTCCTCCTGGAAATTGATCAAATTTCTATTTTTTTCGGCCTCGCGCATCAGATAGTCTGAAATTCTTACTTCTACAAGGGCTCCTTCCATACTTCCCAAAGCAAGATAATTATATGCTTGATATAATCTGAGCATCTCTATTTCAAAGAGTCTGGCTTTATAAGGAAGTAAATTGTCATTGACAAGGACAGAGCCTGCATTGATGTCTGCTCCCGGCAGTGTATCATCGTTGAGCTCTCTTTCTTTGAGCAGATCGATTTCACCGTTAAAAGCTTTCAAACTCTCTTTGTAATTGCCTTCGAGTTGAGATATACGCCCTTTTTCCAGAAGATACATTTCAAGACTGAGGTCTTTTCCTTCAATTCCATCCTGATATAAACTTTCAGTATCAATAGGTTGATTTCCTTCAATTGAGCGCATATGCCTTGCTGTGTTATTTGAAGAACATCCAGATAACAACAATAGACATGAGATTGAAATTAAAGTTAGAAGTAAGTATTGAGTCCGAAACATATTAAAGGATTCCGATGATTATTATAAATGCGCCTGACATTATTAAAGGTATTGATTAATTTTTTGCCAGCTATATAGTGACTAAATTAATATGAATTTTATCTAAAAATCTACATAGCTAATAGGTTTATGCAAAATATAAAAATTCTGAGAGCATTATTTTTATGCAGTGTGCTTGTTGTGAGTTCCTGCTCATCGGTACAAGTAACTTCTGAAGTTAAACCGGATAATAGTCCCGACATCAAGGCAGATGGAACGAAATTCTATATAGAAGGCATTTCATATTCCAATGAAGAAAGTTTTGTGTACAAGAATAAAGTTGGCGAAAAAGCAACAGATAGGTTTAAGAATGACTTGGAAGCGTTGATTCGCAAAGAATGCCAGAGCATGTATCCTCAGTTATTTACAGATGACTATTCAAATGCTATTCCGCTTTGGGTTAATATTAAACAATCTACCGATGTTAACGAACTTAAATCTTTTTTATGGTTCCTATGTACAGCAGGAATATGCGGCATTATCCTCCCCGTCAATGGCAGTAAGGACGATAGCTTCGCAATACAAGCAGGTATCTGGAATGGCAGAGACGGGATAAGAGGTTCTTCACTTAACAATGATATACAGATGCATTCGGAATTTCTCTCCAGCTGGAATCCTACTGCCCTTGTAGGTATATCAGGAGAATCTGATTATCCTGAATACTCAGGCTTCGATCAAGGATTGGAAGAATACTATCTAGATGTAAGTGCTAAACTAGTTTCTTCTGCTCTTGCTAAGTTAATAATGAGTAGAGATTCAACATTTTGGGCTAAATACACTGGAGGCAATTCTTATCGGGAAATCCCCTCAGCGCTTCAACCTTCTTTAAATATTCAAACACCTAAAGATATGCAAAACTCTATGCCTCGCACTGACGAGGAACCGTTCTAATATCCGAAAACATTTTTTTAGCTGAATATTTGTTATAATATTAACACATAAAGGAAACAGCTATGAAATGGGAAAAAAAGCGGTATTGCGGTAATGCTAAGTATCTCAGGTTATACCGGGAGATAAAGTGATAGTAGAAATAGGAACTAATTCGTTAAAGAATAACTAATATTTCATTTACGGTGGAAAACTAATTTTCAATGTAACATTGTAGAATCGGTGATATTGTAAAAATCGCATGATTCTGTTTCACAAAAGAGGACATATTGATATGGAAAAAATTAAGGGAAAACTAAAACAGCCTAAAGTATTTAATTTAAGCTTTGTAACTGCGATGTCAGAAAGATTCGGCTATTATATAATAAGCTTTCTTATAGTTCTGATATTGAAGGATATTTTTAAATTTTCTGATAGTGATTCCTTCAAGCTTTGTGCGATTTTCATAGCATTGGGGTATTTGACTCCTGCAATTGGTGGTTTTCTTGCAGATAAAGTAATAGGCATTAAAAGATGCTTAGGTTTGGGTTTATTGCTCGAAATGACAGGGTTCATATTACTGGCACTGCCTTCAAATAATATATTTTTATTTGTTATTGCGCTGGGATTTATTGTAATAGGCGCGGGAATTTTTAAGACAGCTCCCACTAATATGATGGGGCGCGCTTATGAGGATAATGACCCAAGAATAGATAGCGGTTTTACGCTTTATTACATGGGAATAAATATTGGCAGTTTTTCTTCTTCTCTGATTGCCGGGCCTGTCAAAGATGCATACGGCTGGGGTATCCCATTTGCTATATCTGCTGCAGGCCTATTTTTCGGATTTATCTGGTTTATGTTTTTTAAAAAACACGGAGATAACTTGGAATCTCCTCCAGGCATGAAATCTTTTCATCCTGGCAAGTGGTTTATTGTTGTTATTTGCTGTATTCTAGGCGTACTTGCGTCAGCAATGATGATGCTCTATGTTGAGATAGGTTCAATGTGTTTTTATGTGCTAAGCGGACTCATTTTTATTTATCTTATTTGGGAGATAATTATCTCACCTAAGGAGGATAAGAAAAAAATTATGGTTTGTCTTATTTTAATATTTCTTGCAGTTGGCTTTTTTTCACTTTATTACCAGCTATATCAGTCAGTAGTGCTTTTCCTGCAGAGAAATGTGGACAGAACCCTTTTTGGAATTGATATTCCTACTCCCGTATTTTTAGGATTGAATGGACTATCGGTAATTATCCTAGGCCCAATTTTAGCATTGATTTATAATTTCCTGGAAAAGCGAAAAAAAGACCTGTCAATAACCACTAAATTTCCGTTGGGAATACTTATAATCACTCTTGGTTTTCTGATTTTGTATGTTGGCACATTGATGGACAATGGAACTGGTAAAATTTCATGCCTTTGGGTTATAGCATATCTAATAGTTTACTCTTTAGGAGAACTTTTAATTGGTGCTTTGGGCGTAGCAATGATAACAAGGATCGCACCAGCAAAAATGTATGGAATTATGATGGGGGCATGGTTCTTTATCGGCAGTGGTCTTTCTGCTGAATTTTCAGGGACTGTGGCAAGTTTAGCCAAAGTTCCACCTGAGCTGCTTTCTAATCTGGGAGCAACCATGAATATTTATGGAAAAGCTTTTCTCGATATGGCATATATTGGTCTGGCGTTTGCGCTTGTTGGTTTTATTTTGGCGCCATGGCTAAAAAAACGCGCAATTGGTTAGGTTAGATCCATAATAGAAAGAGCAGTCCGGAAGATTTACTGGTCGGCCAAAGATGGAGCAACGCCTCGGAGACGGCCCGAGCAAGTCGGAGACGGCCAGGGATGCGTCCTACCTAATACGGGAAATAATCTATGCACTGGATGGTAGGGCGTGTTTTTTAACCATGCGCCTTAGCAAGGCTCCGAAAGCGCCGGGTGACAGTGGGCACCTCTTATATGCGGACGCTAACGCTTCTGCGTTATAAACTCCGGAGCTTGCCACGCTCTGCGTGGATGCGGGTCTAGGTGTAAGTTAGAAAAACAAAACGGAACTGGTATAAGTTAATTAATAGACAGGAAGTATATGGAACTTATGAAATCTATGAAGCTTTTTAGTGTACTGGGAATAAGCACTCTGTTTCTATTAAACGGATGTTATTCGGGTAAATTAAATTCTAATATCAAACCCCAGGAAAACCCTAAACTCAATTCACCAGCAGGGAAGTTTTATGTCGAAGGTATCTCATACACTAATGATCTGAAAAATAAAAGGGAAGGAGAATACATGAAGGATTTCGACAAGAGAATACTTCCTCTTGTCAGAAAAGAAAGTGTCAGCCGTTATCCTGAACTTTTTACAGATGATTCTTCTGATGCAATTCCTCTTTGGGTCGATATCAATCAAAATACAAACATTCATACTACTAAAACAACACTATGGATGCTTTGTACAGTAATGATTTGCGGCCTTATCCTTCCGTTGCCAAGCGATACAAGTGAGAACATCGCGATAAAAACCGGAATCTGGAACGGTTATAATGGTATAAAAGGTTCTTCGCTTAATAAAGAATTAAAAATTGAATCTGAAGCCTGGATCAGTTTGTTAACTCCTTCTGCTCTTATTTCAGTGCCTGGAGAATCAGACTTTCCGAAAAAATCCGGAACGATGATGTTCGGAACAAAAAATATTACTGATTATTACGAGAGTATTATCGCTCAGCTTATAGTAACAACTCTGGCAGGAACCATAACGGAAAAAGACCCATCTTTCTGGACAACATCTTCTTATTTAAACAGGACTTATAAAGCACAGCCGCTTTCTGAAATAATTAAAACTCCATCGACAGGGGCAACAGAAGAACCTTTTTAAAATTATCTGATTTTAATAATAATTTTGGAGAAGTAAATATGAGAATTAAAGTTTTGTGTACTGTTTCTCTTTTAAGCACCATTTTGTTTGTCGTTGCTTCTAGCGCCGAACAAAATCCCCAGAACGCATCCGCCAACGCTATTGATTTATCGAGAGCCAATCTGGCAGCCAATCCGCTCAGTTGGCGCATGGCAAACGCACTGGGAGTAGCCTTGTTCCAAGCTCACCGCTATTCAGAAGCCGCAGATGCTTTTGAACATGCAATAGCAATATATCCTATTTCATCAGCATCAGAAACTGAAGAACAGATAAAAGAAGCCCGACAGGCAGCATTCAAAGCTCAGCAGGAATCGGAAAGGAAGATGAAGGAGCAACAGGAAGAAGCCAAGCAGAAAATGATGGAACAGCAAATGCTTTCAGGCATGCTGTCCATGATGCCTATGATGCCTGGAGCCGGTGCAGGAACTATGATGATGTCTCAAATGGGGCAAACTATGGTGAATATGGCATATACTCCAGGCGAAATATCTATGTCTTCAGGCGGTATGATGTCTGAGGTTGAAACTTCTCAGGTAATTAAAGCCAGAGAACTTGCCAGGCTCTACGAAAACCTTGGGCAAGCTAGATTGGCTTTATGGGAAAATAGCGCGGCATTTGATGCATTCCGTCAAGCTTATGCGACTGATGCTTCTCGAATAGATACGCTGTTTTTAGAGGCATCCGCTTTGCAGAGAGACGAGGATTTTCCAAATGCTCTTCGGTTTTATTCTCGATACCTTGTTCTTTCTCCAATACCAAAGCATCCTGTTGCCTGGTTGGAAATTGCAGAAATCTGCAGAAGTCTTGGAATGGAAAAAGAAGTACAAATAGCTCTTTCTGCCGCACGCAAAGATTGGGATCAGGTAGTAGGTCAAGCCAAGACTCCCAATACTGATTACAGCTTCAGCAGGATATTGTCCGCGTCCGGTTTTTATAAAGAAGCTATTCCATACATGGAGCAATGGATAAAAAACTCCAATAGTGAAGCTACCCGGAAAGAGTGGGCTATAGAGCTTTTTAGAGCAGGTAAACTTGATGAGGCAAAAAAAATAATACAAGCAATGGGCAGTTCTTCCTCTGACAATGGTTTTTCTACTTACTTTCTTGGCGTTATAGAACTTCATCAGGGAAAGATTGAACAGGCAAAGAAAACTTTTGGCAGTATTGATAATAAGTCGTCATCATCAGGTTTTGCCGCCGCCGCCTACGCTTTGTGCGGGCATATTGACGAATCAAAAGAATGGATGGAAGAAATAGAAAATGGTCTCGCGTCGCCGGATAAGGCAGATATTGATTATTATCGCCTGGCTTGCGTCTGGTTTGCCAATAACAATTTACCGAGAGCCGCGGAATGCGTCAGCAGATCCCTTGCCCTTCAGCCAGGTTTTGTTCCAGCTTCAATATTAAAAGAACAGATTCTGAAGTCCGTAGCTGAAAATCTTAAATCCGCTCAGGCAGAAGCAGACCAGTCTGCCGCAAAAGGAGACTTTGCTTCGGCAGTCAAACTAATGAATGCTGTTCTTTCCGAACTGCCTTCTGGTGAACTTTACAATACTCTTACTATTAAAAATATGGCCTATATCGCAAAAATGCAGAATCCTCCCAGGCTTTCAAAAGAAGCCCAGCCTTACTATTTAAGAGGACAAGCTATTTTGAAGAATGCGCAAAATGCTCAAGATATAAAAAATGCCCTTATTCAATATCAATGGGCGCTTAGATACGCACCGCTTTCTCCGGATATTCATTTGAGTTTGTCATCTGTTTATGCGTCATTGAAACAGTACAGGGAAGCACTCTTTCATATCCAGGCTTATATGGCTGCTATTCAGGGAACAGACAAAGTTGATTTAGCAATTGAAAGATATTATGAACTTCAATACCTTCTCGACAACGAGCAAAATGAAATTCGTAAATCATTGCCTAACTAATGAAGATTTTCTTACCTTTTTTTCTGCTTATTTTAATTGTTTTGCCCTTTGAGACAAAGGCTGCATATCAAGCTCAATGGGAAAGCCAGGTCAATGATGCTTTTAGTCAGGCTCGTCAGTCTGCAAGAGGTTTGAAAAGTGGGGACAGAGCGCAAGTAAATCGCTATTTAAATGAAGCTGAAAGCGCTTGGAATCAGGCAAAAACCCAATGGGCCAGGCAGACACAGCTTCAAATGCAGAAGATGAATAAACAGATGATGGAGCGACAGCAGAAAATGCAGCAGCAACTGAAGCAGAATATGCAAAAACAGATGCTTCAAAATCAGCAGAAAATGTTCAAAAATAACCAGAAAACCCTTCAGACGATTGATCCCTTTGGAGACTATATGTTTCATGGAGTTTCTATTCGTCCTGCGGACGGTCGACTTCACGGACCTGGAACAATTGCGGATGATCCCCACTTGTCGAACCTCTTCCGTAAACCTGATGCTAATCTGGGCAGAAACATTCTGGATGAAGCTGACAATATCCGCAGTTCTCAGGAAATTAATTCGGGATCAAATAAGAAAGACCTTTCCGTTCAGACAATCAAATCCCAATGGGATATTCCGGACGATATCAAAGATTATCCTTTTGCGGCAGGAGAAAATAAATCCAGATTGGATATGCCTGATGATGTTAAAGATTATCCATTTACTCCTGAGCAAGACAAGTCCCAAATGTCCAGTAATCCTGCTGCTGTTGATTTGCATGAATCAAAGTACTCAATGCCTGAATTGCTAAGGAAAGACGATTCTTTACTTTATGGCTCGCCTATCATCTCAGATGAATCAAAACCAAATCCGTATGCGTCTATGAGCAGTGAAAGACTGGAAAAAAAGAAAGAAGCACTGACTGAAGCGCTTAAACAGAATCTGAACTTGATGACTGACAATGTAAAGGGCTTCAACAATGTGGAAAGTGACGCAATTGCCGGCAAAGAGGAAGCAGTTAAAGCAACCGCTGATGCAGTAATGAGTATAGCAATGGGGTACACTTCTTTGGCTGCAGACAGGAATTCTGAAAGAATGATTCACAGAGCAATAGAGTTTCAGCCCGGCGCAGATAAAATTGAAGCCATGAGAGATTCTGTTGACGCTATAAGATTGTCAAAAGATGTTGGACAAGTTTCTAAGGCTAAAGATACTTTAGATCTGCTTGACTACGCAGATAAAGGAGAACTCAAAGAATTTGCAGAGCAAGGCGCCCTGATGATCGGAGATTCAATTATATCTGCTCCGACAAAGTTTACGCCTTCACCTCTTTACGGTGTTACTACGGTAACAAAAAATACACTTGATACAGCCCTTGTCTGGACAAACTATTGCGTTCTTAATGAAGAATATAAAAGGAAGGAGATGCTGAGAGAACAGCTGGAAACTAACCGGATAAAAATAATGAACCAGTTAAATGAAGTAAGAAATGAACTAAAAAAGCGTCAAAAAAAATAGCCGCATATGATATACTGCTTCTTGGAATGAATAAATCTTTATTTAAAATCATATCGATGTTGTCAATCCCGCTATTTCTGACTTGCGGGGGATGCGCGTTTTACGATCGTGAAATTGAGTTTACACCTGTTCCCTCTCAGGAAATGAATACTGAAACCAAAACCGATATTGAAATAGTACATGTGTCGGAACCGGAAGATATAAGAGGGGTAAACCCTAACTTTATCGGATATGTAAGAAATGGTTTTGGAATACATACAGCGGATGTTTTGGCCAAAAGGCCTGTTAAAGAGTGGGTTCAGGAAACGCTAATAGAAAATCTCAGGGCAGCAGGGTACAACGCGGTAAAAGCGGAGGAAACTACTAAAGACGGGTTTGTAATAGATTCTACTCTTACGCAACTTTATTGCGATATACATGGTTTTTCATATAAGGCAGATGTCTCTATATATATTTACCTGAAAGATAATAACAGAGTAGTTTTCTCCAAATCCTACCAGGGAGAAGCTTCAGCTATTCCTGTTTTTACTACAGCTGGAGAATATCAGGATGTACTACTCGAAGCCATGGAGAACTGCATAAACACAATGATGCCGGAACTGACAGCAAAGCTCTCCAAAATTAAAACAACTAGAGTCAAACCGCTTTCCTCTGAAATTGATTTTATCCCTTCATCAAATGAAACAGAACCTTTTTAAATTTATATTTAAGTACTCCGGAAAAAACTTCTGTTCCCGTAATGATAATTAAGCTTGACTAAACTATCGAAATGGAGAAAGAATCTGATAAACTATTCTTCAATGCGGTTGAATTAAGGTAGGGACAGATCTCCGAGCTGCCCGTTTGTTTGATAACATAGTTTACTGAATACTTACGATGGGAGTGTGTTTCATGAATCAAAAAAAGATACTGATAAAGGTTTTATTAATAACAGTAGCGTTAAGCTTTTCCGTAATTTTGTTTGCCATTGATCCTGACACAGGAATCGTTAGAGGACAATTAAAAACCTCTAAAGATTCAGACAACAGCTCGTTGGAAACAGCTGTGTTCGTTAGAAATAATGGAGGAAAGGAGCTGAATAACGAGATTAATACTTTTAATGATATGCTGTGTTCAAAATTAGCAGATAAAGGAATTTCTGTCATGACCTGGAAAGATATAATTCAGAAATTCAGCGAATCTGACGAATCCGATGACAATATTTATAAATACGCCCAGTCATTTATGGTTTCGGCTACCACTACGCCGACAAATAGCAGTATGACAACTGCTGGAGAAGTATCTAAAAATAGTGAGCCTGAACATTCTATGACAGCTGAAACCAAAGATGGAGGTATTGCTAAATCATCAGCTCTACGCATATCACAAATCCTGGATGCTAAATACATGATTGTTGCTTCGATGGGAAAGCTGGGGCATGAAAGAAAAGTTTTTAATGGAGAGGGAACGATTTATAAGACCAATAATCAAGTTGATATTTTTACCCTTCCCCTGACTATCATAGTTATGGATGGAACGACAGGGCAATCAATCTATGGGGATATGTATACGCCATCGCTAAATATTAATCAGAATCAGAGTATCTCTATCCTGATGGATAATATTGTTGACAAACTGCTGACTTCAGGAACTTCAGTCCTCGCTGATAATATCGCAAAGAATATCGAAAAAATAAAAAATACATCGCTGAAAAATTCTACTTCTGTTCAATTTTCCCTTGATTGCAATGTTCCGGGAGCTACTGCGGAACTTGATGGAGCAGCTATTGGTTCTCCACCCGGAAACTTTACTACAAAACCGGGTCTGCATCAGTTAAGAATAACAAGGCAATATTTTGAGCCGTGGGAGCAGACTGTGAATATTTATCCAAATCAGAAGCTTACTGTTTCTCTGGAATTCACTGCTGACGGACAGGCTAAATTTAAGGATTTGGCTGCTTTCAAACAATCTCTCGAACTTGAAAAAGCTACTACTTACGCTGAAATCGATATTGCAAAACAGCAGAGTCAGGCAGATGCGGATTCGAAGGAAAAACTTTCTTCTGGCGGAGAAGTTTTCCTGAAAAACAGTTACATCAGAGCTGACGGTTTTGCAGAACAGCTTACAAGAATTATTCATCGTTATTGATAGAATTATATGAAAGGAAACCAATTATGAGATATATGAAAAATGTTTTATGCGCTTCAGTTCTTTTTATGGGATCTATCTTTATGCTGTCGAACGCGAAAGCCGAAGAGCTTGCGAAAGGCGAACAGCCTGGAATATATGTGGGAAAACTCGAAATTCAGCCTTCAGTAATTCAATCAGCTGCAACTGCTGGTAAAGCTGAATCTTTGAAACGGATGGCTGAATCTCTTGACACTCAATTTATTTCTGCCTTAAGCGCGACAAGAGTTTTTCAACTGCTTGAACGCAAAAGGAAATCTGATCTTGAACAGGAACAGGGATTTGCTGCTACTGCCGTTGATGTGAATGATAAGGATGCCGCGCAACTCGGGAAGATGGCAGGAGCAAGATATGTTTTGCTTCCTCAGATTGATGGATTTGAAGATATGGTCGATATTCAGGAATACAAGGACATCCATCGCTTCTCAATGGGACGCAAACTTTATATGTCAGTAACCGTGGCGATAGTGGATACTACTACAGGACAATATTTGCCTGAAGCAGCAAGTATGCAGATGACGAAAAACGAAATGGTGCAGGATGCGCGCAATGAAAAGTTTATTCAGGGAAGCAACGCTCTAAATGTGGAGCTTGCAAAGGATCTGGCCAACGCGCTCTGTCAGGAAGTAATTAAGTTAATCCGTCCAGCAAAAGTAATAGCAATAACCGGAAAACAGATTCTGATAAATCGTGGGAATCAGGCTGATTTCAAACAAGGCATAGCTGTAGAGTTTTTTGCGTATGAGGATGTAAAAGATGAAGATTCAGGCGAAATTTTTCGTAATGAAGTATCTGTGGGGAAGGGGACACTCATTAGATCTGATGCAAAACAGTCCTATGCGAAACTTGAAGGACAGGATCTTGGCGTAGCAAAGGGATGTATTGTAAAAATAGTTGCTAAAGACCAGAAGGAATATTCTGTTCCTGTTTCAGCTCCAGGAGGTTCTTTGCCTGAGGCAGCCGGAAGAGTACCTGCAGAACCTGCTCCCATGACACCTGGATCATCAGAAAAACCACTTTCATTTGATAGCGATAATGAGGTAGAAGTTCAAAGTAATGAATCTTCTGATCAAAGCGCTTCCCAAGATAAACCGGCAGAACCCTCTAACTCGCAGCAATAATAGAAAAATAATTTATCATAAGAATTTACTATAATTAAAAAGGTCTATGTATGAAAAGAACAACAATAGTTTTTATTCTGACAGCTCTAACGGTTGTTTTTATCGGAGGATGCTCTACCGCCGTAATGGACATTGACGGTTCCTCTCAGGGAGCAGCTACTGTAAACTACAAAAACAGTCCCGTGGATATCAAGGTTCTTGATACAAAAAGCAAATTTGTTAATGGGCTGCTCAAGGTAAATATGCAGCTTGAAAACGGTATAAGTAATCCCTATACTCTCGAGTATAAATTCTCATGGTTCGACTCTGATGGAATGGAAGTCGACGAGGGAAGCACTGCCTGGATGCCGATCTATTTGAATGGAAGAGAAACAAGAACGATTCAAGGTTTGGCTCCCAATCCCTCAGCAAAATCCTTTAAAATAAAGATCCGTGAAGCAGATGATAGCGATTCTGTCATCAAGTGGAGACTCAAACCATTATTCTAATAGAACTTATTAAATTAAAACTATGGTGGTATAACTAATATGGAAAATAAATATTCAAAAATTGCTTTTCTTGCTACATTATTCGCACTCATTTCAATTCTTGTTTCCTGTCAGTCTACAGTAAAATACGGGGATGCCGGGTCGGCAACACCGGTTTCTACAGATTTCGGGTCAAGCGATTTGCAGCAGATAGCTTCAACTATGGTAAATTCACTCATGACTTTTCCTCCGATAGTTGATGCTACAAGAAACCGCAGACCTATTCTTGAAGTTGCCAGGGTTAATAATAAAACAATGCAGCATATAGACACACAGTCTCTCACAGATTCTATCGTGACAAAACTTCTTCGTTCCGGAAAATTCCGTTTCACTGACAAAGCTTCGAATCAGGAAACCATAGACGAAATAAAAAATCAGCAGGAAAGCGGCTTGTATGACCAGAATACCGCGACTCAATACGGAACAAACCTTGCTCCTGAATATCTGCTTGTGTCAAATTTATCTGAAATAAAACAAAAGCAGACCAATGGGGGTATCAATGTTTATTATAAGTTCACAATGAGCCTGAAAAATCTCAAAACGGGTATAATAGAGTGGCGTGATGAGAAGGAAATAAGAAAGATTCAGGAGTGATATTCATTATGGATTTAAAAACCAAAACGCTTTTTTTCTTCTTTCTATCAGCTCTAGCAGCTTTTATTCAGGGATGTTCGTATCCATCACTAAGTTACGGATATACTCCTGACAAGAGGATTGATGAACAGCCTTTAGTCAAAAAGATAGTTGTTATGAAGCCTCTTGATATGAGAGGACATGCCGGAACGACACCCGTTTATGAGGCATATATCCCGTTTGTTCCGTATATTAGAATAATTGAAGAACCGGAACATTTTGTATATGTGGCTAATGGGTATAATTATGATTATGAAGCAGACTTTGCAAGGCTTGTTTCTGAAGACCTCCAGGCATCAGGAATTGCCAATACAGTTGTTGCATCTCCTGACTCTGCAGAGATTTCAACTCTTATTACTGGAAAAGAACTTCCCGATTTTATAATTAAAATTTCCATCGAAAGGATGGATTGGCAAACTAAATATTCAATGTTCGGGCTTAGCATCATCGGTTTTATTCCTCAGGCAATGGGGGTTCCTAACACTTATGGCTTCTCTTACCTGACATTCGATGCTCAGATATATGATTCAAAAGGAATGCCTCTTTCAATCAAGACATTTTCGGCTATAGAAAGTCAAAGTGGATGGATTTATTATGATAGCGGTTATTTGAGAGCTCTTACCAGGGCATATGAAAAAAAATCACCGGATTTCAGGAAATATGTATCTTCGGAAATAAAAAGCTCATTGGATCAATCAAAGAAAAATAAGTAAATTTATAACACTTGAAAACTAGGCTATTGTGCTTGGACTATGCTAAATACGCCGCTGCTGTCGTTTAGTTGTGACTTTACCTGTAAGGCTTTCTCTTCAAGAAACCCATAAATTCCTCCGTTTTTCTGATAACTTCTGAAACCTGAAAAATGTTCAATGCCTGCAAAAAACTCTGCTGCTCGTACAATAGTCCCATGCAGGTTAAAAGGCAGAGGAGTTGAATAATCAGCTATAATGATTTTTTTTGCTATGCGAACAGCCTCGTTAAGAATACCTGAGCGGTATTTTAATGGCAGCTCATGCATTATCATGGACATTACAGCATAGTCATACTTTTTATCTTTTATGCTTGGCAAATAAGCGGCGTCGGAATGAACGAATACAATATTATCGATTTTTTTTTCACGGCGGCGTTTATCTGCAAATGTTATCATTCTGGAAGAAAGTTCTATACCTGTTACTAGTTCACATGACTTCGCAAGCTTAAAAGCCAGCGCTCCGGTACCGCATCCTATGTCGATAACTTTGCTGCCTGATGGAATCTGCTCGGTAATTATTGCTCTTACTTCTTTCAAGACTGGATCAAAAATGCATTTATATATCTTTCCGTCATAGTAGTGAAATTTATTTGGCGTCATTCTACAAAATTCTCTATATTTTAAAGTTCTAATTTTTTTCTTGAAAGACCTTTGTCGTAGCCTTCTTTATTGAAGACTTCAGCCATATCTTTCATTATGACTTTTTTATGTTTTTCCCAGATGCAAAAAGGGATTGATTTTATGCTGTTCGTCTTTACATCCACATAGGCAAAACAGGAAGAACATTCCTGAAGGCGTTCGCTTTCTAGTGTGTCATTATCTTCAAAAGGTAGAATTAACACCTTAAAAGTACTTCTTATTTCGGTTTTTTCTTTAATAATGTCTTTGAGCTTTTTGCCTAGTGCAATATGTCCCAGGATACTTACCCATCGTGCGACGGATTTCAATCCTTTTGCGTTCACAATAGCATTCAAGTTTGCGTGTTTAAAGAAAAGTTTTACGAGAGAGACAATAGTCAGATATTTTTGCCATTTGGATATAGTAGTTGGAGTATAGGGTTGTAACTTTTTATCCAACAATTCGAGATCATCTATAAGCGAAAGAATTCCTTTTTTAAGATAGCGCGTGAACGGTAAAAAATTTTTACCATTAGAAATAAGGAGGGTAAAGCTTTCACAGTTAGGGTGTACTCCTAGAAAATGCATATTCTTGAGTTTGAAAATATTAGCAAGGTGTTCCCATTTTCTGATCAAGCTCACAGGATAAATCTGAGCATCTCCTCCTACTGCTTTGTCGATGATATTTTCCACATCTTCCTGTGTGGTTCTGTCTGGCGTGTATGAGAGGCGCTCTTCTTCCCATACATGAGTAAGCGGCATAAGGTAAATTCCTCGTATAATGTGTGGGTTTTTTAAGCAGTATTCAAGGAGCCATGACATATCATCGCCGTTCATATTTTTATCTATAACCGTCATGAGCACAACTTTTGTTTTTTTATGCTCAGAGAGGTTTTCGAGTGCTTTTAATTTTAAATCAAGTGATCCCGGAAACGCTCGCAGTTTCTGATACATTTCTCTTTTCAGACCGTCAAAAGAAATGAGTATTTGTGCACCGCTTTGCACGACTTTATCGCAGTAGTCCTTATCCGCGAGTTTCAGGCCGTTGGTGACAAGCCTGACTGAAAGGCCAAAGCTTTTTGCCAGCTTTATAATATCGAAAATATCGTCGCGCATTGTTGGTTCTCCCCCGAAAAGCTGCATTGGAGGAGGAGGTTCAAACTCTGAATAATGTTTAAATAATTTTTCAAAGTATTCCATGCGCGGTTCAAACTGGAATCCCATAGAAGGCACATTAGTAATACATATAGGACAGTTCATGTTACAGCGGTTGGTGGTCTCAATAAACACAATATTTGGGGGTTTATGGTTGCAGTTAAGGCAGTTTAACGAACATCCTTCATATTCGTAGTTAAGCATCATGTTTCTTTTTTTAGCGTATTGAGCAGCATTGTTCGAGATAAGCGATCGCGTCTTGCCACATTTGGTACATATTTTGCTAAGATATTCTTTATTGCCTTCTGTAATATGTTCAACTGGGACGAATTCTTTGCAGTGAGGACAAATACCTAATTTCATCAACTTCCCTCTGTATTATCCAAAGATAATATATTTTTGTTTTTCTTTTGATAGGGAGATAGTACGTGTTATCTCGTAACGAATTGGACTTACTCTATTGGTCTGTCATCAAAATTCAACTGCAACCTCATTGTTTAAGTTCAGGAATCTTGATCTGGGGGACAAAAGGATGACACATGCAATCATGTTTCGCCGATTCTCTCATATCTTAATACCAGATTGGTACCAGGGTATCTTGTTTCTGTTTCGTTAAGGGTTTTCAAGAGCTGATCAAGTACCTTGTCGAGACCTTTTGTTGAGAGGTTGTGAAGCTTAACAGTCAGGGTTCTATTCTTCGAATCCGGAATAAGATCGGCATCGGAGATAAAGACATCTCTGAGCAAAGCTCTGGCCTGTTCAAATGTTTTTGTCTCTTTGGCTATTA
>Ga0209417_1000767_pt1 | contig 68055 bp, 45 predicted proteins | sample RifGroF2_FD_184002 | JGI IMG/M metagenome (GOLD analysis project Ga0209417, IMG submission 184002) | Groundwater microbial communities from Rifle, Colorado, USA - Groundwater F2 (SPAdes) (version 2) | ecosystem: Environmental > Aquatic > Deep subsurface > Groundwater | place: Rifle, Colorado... | reverse complement strand
CCGGTTATCCAGCTATACAACAGCACTGTAACCATCGTGCCTGTTGCAACCACGATTATTGGCAGAAGGCTCCTGCCTTTGTCGTTAAAAATGCCTTTTAAAAGAAACTTTTTCATATCATCTTCCCCCTTAAAGCATCTGTTGGCCTCATTTTGGAAATTCTCCTCGTAGGAAGGTAACTAACAATAGTTGATGAAATGACAACCAACAGTATTGTAGACAAGATCATGCCGGCACTGTAAAATGGTGAGATACTGTCACCTATAGCCAGACCAGCCTGATCTACAGAAGAAGGCATCGGTATTCCGGTTTTCTGGATTAACATCAGAAGCGGTATCCCCCATATTGACCCTAAAAGTATTGCAAGAATAGAATGTGTACTTCCTTCAATAGTGAAGATCCAAATAACTCTTAACCTGGTCATCCCCAGAGCTATATAGGTTCCAATCTCTTTTTGACGCCTGAATATCGAAAGTACCTGAGTGTCAAATATTGCCAGAAGGGCAATTGCCAGCAAAAGACCATAAACAATTTTTGATCCTCCCTTTTTTGCCGCTATAACATCGTCCAGTTCCTTAAGCAGAGCTTTTTCATCTTTATAGATCCATCCCTGTAGCTGTCTGCCATCTCCGCGCTCTTTCAAAATCTCTTTATAGTCAGCGCCAATTACAATATAAGTTGCCTCATCCGGCATAGAGGTCATCTCCCTGAGCTTTTCCAGAGGTATCCAGATCTGGCCATTATCAATTGTCGGCACTGTGGTTTTGTATATTGCGGCAATTTTAACCTCGCGGGCATCAAATGTGCCGTTTGCATCTCTCCATCTGACCAGAAGATTGTCTCCTTGCTTTAGTTTGGCAGAGTGAGCCATACGGGTTCCTACTATAGCAGGAATGTAATCCTCTGTGTTTTCCTGATTCTGTCCAAGTGCAACTGTTGGGAGTTCCAGAATGGTTTGTGAAGGAGTTATCCCTTTAAGCAGAACATTTACCAATCTTCCTCCCGGATATGCAGTTGCCTGAGCAATTAGAACAGGTGTGATTAAATTTCTGTCAATGTCAGGTTTATACTCTGCAGGTACCTTTGCGTGAGCATCGGCAATAGTGAATTGATCATAAGGCAGTCAGAGATGGTGCCATATCTGACTGCTTCCACTCTCCCATGCCTTTGTGTCGTTGCGTGCCTGCCTGTTCCAACCGTCAAGCATTCCATTATAGAATATTATAATGACAAATGCTATTGAGAGAACAGTAACATTCAGCCAGGTCCTCAGACCAGCGCCAAACAGGTTCCGGAAAGCAAGTTTATATTCCAGCATGATTGTTCCCTCCTGTTTCATCTCTCTCTACTTTCCCATCCTTCAGGTATATAACTCTCTCCAGATACTGCATAACCTTCTGATCGTGTGTAGAGAATATGAAAGTAGTATTAAGTTCTTTGTTAAGTCTTTTCATTGTCTGGACAATATTGTGTGAATTGTTTGAGTCCAGGTTTGCCGACGGTTCATCTGCAAGCACAAGCTGTGGTCTCTTAACCATGGCCCTTGCAATTGCCACTCTCTGACATTCTCCTCCTGAGAGAGTAGATGGCTTTGACGATGCTCTGTCGGCAAGCCCGACCCAGTCCAGAGCCTCCATTACAGCTTTCTTTCTTTGGGTACTCCCCATTGTCTGCAGTAAAAGAGCAAATTCTACATTATCATATACGGAATAGACAGGCAAAAGATTGTATGTCTGAAAAATGAACCCTATCCCGTAATTTCTTAAAGCAGCCGCTTCCTTGTGAGAGAGAGAATTGATGGTTTTTCCCAGAACAATTGCCTTGCCCTCTGTAGGAGTGTCAAGTGAGCCAATAATATTTAAAAGAGTGGTTTTTCCTGAGCCGCTCGGGCCCACGAGTCCGGCAAACTCACCCTTGCCAAAAGTGAGATTTATATTACTGAGGGCGGTAAACTCCGTTTTCCCTGCAGGAAATCTCTTAGTTACATTCTCAAGTTTTACAATTAATTCATTATCCATCGTTATGCTAGGTTGTTTATTGTTATTTTTTTAGCTGATGGTTGAACACCAGCATTACCTGTATCCCTTTTCCGGTAAAGCGCGACGAAGATGTCAATCCGCCTCCGGTCATAAGTTGTTGTTCGGGGTTTATATATCCCATCACATATAATTCTGTTTTTTTGAACGTGTGCCGCCAGTTGACAAAATTGTACAACCCACCGCTTTTCCACTCATAAAACGACATATAGCTTATATTGTCAAAAAGCCCCAGCGGATAACTTGCAGATAGTGCAGATAGGTTTCCGGTGTTTTTGAATTGAAGGGGGTTTTGGTCGTATGAGAAGAGAAGATGTTCAAAAACAACGTTAAGACCGTTGCCTATTCCAAATGTATAATCTGTTCCAACTGTTATAAGCTCCTGGTTGGTATAGATGTCAAAGTCTGCTCTCTTTCCGGTCCAGGAAGCCTCTATCCATAAACCAACCGATAGGTCTAGTTTTACATCAAAGCCAATCCTGTTTTCTCTTACATTGGGGGTAACTGTGGTTGATGGATCATTTTGCTGCAGCAGAGAAATCATAGAAGCAGTTTCTGCTTTTCGATGGTGGAAAGAGAGTGCTGCCTCTCCTTTTGGTAATGCAAATTGTATGCGCCCACCATATTCTGGTACGCCTTCAGAAGTACTACCAAGCTCCCACGGACGTTGCTCAGTGTTGCCGTAAAGCCCCCATAACCAAATATTTGTGTTGTTGCTAAAATAATATCTTCCTAATGCTCCCCATACACCATCGGTAAGCTGAAGCGGATCCCTGGGGTCAATTCTGTCGAACCACATCAAAGGTCTCAACAACGTAGCCGATCCGAAATTAATCTTTTGCAAACCTATTCTAATCTCTGCATTGTCGGTGGAAATTCTGGCCCATCCCCTGTAGAGTTTCAGATTTCCACTCCATTCCGATTGTCTGAATGGTTCCATTGTTCCATTACCGGATAAGTTTGCTGCAACTTCAAAATCGTGCCTTACGGTACCCCCGTTTACCTCAAGATTCAATTGAGGAAGGTACCTTCCTCCAATTATTAATGGAAGTTCTGCTCCGGAAGAGTAACCTGCCCATCCACTAAGTTGCCCCTTGAAAATAAGAGTTGCTGTTTTCTTTTCTAAAGAATCTGCTGCTTGTGTGTAAGCTACAGAATAACATAAAGAAAAGAATGAAAACAACAAAGCGATCTTTGACAAATATTTTAGTATGTTATTAATAAAACACATAATCATATTGTTACGTAAAGGTATTAATTCGCAATTAGCGTAACAATATTTTTCGTATTAATTTTTTTAACCTACATTTATACATATGTTTTAAATAGGGCCTAATAGGAGTCAGTCTATGAAAAACAGAATCGTAATAGTCAGTTTGATTTTAGTGGTTGTAATTACACAATCAACTGTCTGCTCAACCTCAAGAACCACAAAGCAAAACACTTCCGGAACTAACGTTACAGACATTGACGGTAATGTATATCCTATAATAATAATCGGGCAAAGAGAGTGGATGGGATCAAATTTGAAAACATCACGATATTCCGACGGTAAAATAATAGCATCAGGTACAAAAGATAGATTTTTTTCAAAGTCCGCGCAGGAACCTGCTTTTGTATGGTACAATAATGACAGTATTAATGAAAAAGAATACGGCAGATTGTACAACTATTTTGCTGTTTTGGATGAATTATTGTGTCCAATTGGGTGGCATATACCGGACGAAGAAGATTGGCAGTCAGTTGGAATTGATATAAACAACTTTAATATACAACTGGGAGGTTACATGAATCCAAACGATCTGGTATCCTTCCACCATCTTGGCGAAACCGGATTCTGGTGGAGTTCAGCATCGGTAGGCAGGAATACAGGAATGCATTTTTATATAAAAAATGAAGAAAAAAAATTTGTGCGTGGTGGCTCCCATGAATCATACTTCTTATCTGTTAGATGTGTCAGGCAGATCCATTAAATATATATATATGAGAAAGGAAATAAAAAAAATCACATATTGGGTAATACTCTTATTGTCCATTCATACACCATTTTCTGCTAAGGCATCTGTTGATACCGTTAAAACTAATAAATATGAAAAATGGGAGTTTGAAAGTGGGACATCATATTCATACCATCTTGGAGCAGCCGATATAATATACGATTACGAGAAAGGTTTGCTTAAAGATAAAAGGATTATTAGCGATATTCAAAAATATTACAAACTGGAGATTGTAAAAGAGTCATACCCAGACGCAAACTCACGTGGCAATAATTTCAGATATATTTATATAAGCAACAACAACAAGGTTGTATTGTCGGAATATAATGAGCTAAACGAAGAACAACTGAAAAAATGCAAAAATTATATTTTAACATCAACACATCCTCCAAGATATAATCTCCCCAATGGTAATCTGGGTACTGAACTATTTTATCCGGAAGATGCTCCAAAATTTCAACCGGGTTATAAGAATTTTGATTTTGAAAATAGAGTGAACACCGGATTGTTATATATCGAAGGGGCATGTCTTTTCTTCGATCCTGCCAGTGGGTATCTTATACATTGGCGCTTTTCTCCAGGTGAAATGCAGGAGGCATTTATCCGATATGCAAAATACAAGAATTGTGACAGGATTATTTCTTCAGAAACTCAAAAAAAGGAATATGCAATTAAGGCGTCAGCATCCCCAGGGGAGGTAAAGCTGGATGGATCGTCAACTGTAGAAGTAATAGCTACTTTGTATGAGTATTCCGAAGGTTCCGATAAGGCATCAATACCGTTGGTGGGAAAAATGGTGGATTTTTTAATAAATGAGCAAAATGGCATAACTCCCGGAAAATTATCCGCATCATCGGCAATTACAAATACAAACGGCCAGGCATCTGTTGTATTTACCGCTCCCGACTCAGAGCTTCTTGGTAAAGCAACCCTTCTTGTAAATACAGCAACAGTTACAGCAAAAAGTAAGGATTATAGTTGTGAGGATATGGCATATATCCGTTTTATAGCTAATAAAGGAAAGGTAACCGTGGAGCCCTCAACAGGAGGAATTACCTCCTCCAGAGGCATAGTTCCACCGGACAAGCGGTTCCCTGCCCTTATCAGAGCATATATAGAGGATGAAAATCTTAACCCTAAAACCAATTCAGAGGTAATATTCACTATAACCGGAGATAAAAATTACGGATTACTAAGGGGAGAGGATGGCAAAGAGAGCAAAAAAATTGTTTGCAAGACTGATGCAAGCGGAATTGCGGAGGTACAATATATATTTACAGACAAGAACATACCTGAAAAGCCAGTGAGTGACAGAATCGAAGTAAATTCGAAAGGGCTGGCCATGGCTTTGAATGCAGAAATTTCAATCGGTCTTAACATTGTTTTTGATTCAGTAGAGAATGGCTATGAAGGCAAGGGTGTGATAAATGCAGGTGAGGAGATACCATTGCGTGTTAAGATAAAGGATGCCTGGAACCCGGAGCTAGATCTGAACGAAGTTCTGAACTACTGGGGATTCGGCAACAAAACAGGCAATGATATGACATTTGTAAGACTAGAAGTGGAAAAGCTGGGTTCCGTGCCTGACTATCTACTCGACCACCTTCAGATTACCAAATACCCCGAACAGCCATTTGCAGAGATAATGAATGTTAAGAGCTTTAAAGACAAGGGAGAACTTAATATGCTCTGGATGCCGGAATCGACTCTCAAAACCTATCGGGGGTATCCCAGGATATGTCCAAAGGCAGCCGGTACAAGTTATTATGAAGCAAGAGTATTTTTGACAGATAATCAGGGGAAAGTTATTTTTCCGGTTAACCACCCTGCTTCAAAATCCTTCTTAACGGTCAATACCGGAGTAGATGCAGACAAATTTAAAATTTTCATAAATCTGAACCCATTCGGACCACATTCAAAGTATACCCAAGTATTAAGGGAGGCACTTGCATACAAATACGGTACAGTTATCTCAATTGTTGATGCCCTGGATGCCATAAACAGGGGAGATGTGGAAGGTCTTTACGGGTTGTTGTTTGGAGAGATCAAAGGAGCTATCCTCGACAAAGTAAAAAGTAAATCAGCCTTTAATGAAGAGATTGTTGAGGCCTATTCCAAAATAGCATTGGCAGAGAAGATACACTTTGATATTCTTCGAGACAGATCGGGGTATCTTGCCCAACTGGATGCCGCGGTTTTCAAACAGTTAACAAATGTTTTCAATGCCAATCCATGTCAGATTATTATTCTGACGGGGGTAGGAACACAGAAACTTTTTGAAGATCTTAAGGCAAGTCAGCCGGAAGATTCAAAGAGTGATGAAACAAAAGAAACAGCAACAATTAAAGACAAATTTAAGGTTGCAGCAGAAGTTACGGGCAAAGTAGCATCTAATACTATTAAACAGATTGGTAACGTAATACGTGGTTCCGGCAGGGAAATTCCTGTAAAAGAGGGGACTTTTGTCAATGACGACAAAAGAAAAACAGTCTCCTTCAAAAATGGAGCAACAACAATATACCTAATACCTACAGGCATGAATGTCAGATACGAGAATGCTTTCGAAATTAAGAAGTACTAATCATTTTTAAACGATTCACTCCACTTGATGACAGCAGCTTTCTGCTCATCAGACAAAACAACCTCCGGATGTGATTTTATGAATGATTTAGGAGGCATTGTTCCCTTTAAAACGACAGTGCCAATTGAGGAAGCTTTTTTTGCTTGCTTTTCCTGAGAGTAAGTATCCCACTTTGAAAAATTAAGTTTTGCCTTGGCCATTCCTCCACCATTATCCGAATGACAGGCCATGCAGGAATTTTTGAAAATTACTTTCAAATCATCCGGAATAGGATTGGGTTTTGATGTTTGTGCATTTAAAAGCAATGAGCCGGAGACAAATACCAAAGTAAATGCCGATATAAGAAACAGATAATTTTTTTTCATAACACAACTCAATTTAAAAGTATAATTGAGTCTAAATATAAGAAAAAATCAGGATTCAACATCTATCACACTTATGTCTATTCCATTCAATCGGGCTTTATAGTCGAGTTTCTGCCTGATACCGCAATATGACCAGCTTTTTAGCAGCAGAGGAACTTTCTTCCTGTTTCTCTCCTTGTCTATAAAGTTTATAAGGTTTATTGTTCCACATCTGTTCTCTATTGCATAATCGACCAGTAATTTTGTATAGGTATGAATTTTGGTGTTTAGATAATCCTTCTCTTTTTCAAGCAACTTCCCCAATGCCTGATTTTTTCGTTTGCGTCCTTTTCCTTCAGCAGAATACCTTGAATTTATTTTTGCTCTTTTTATACCAACTTGTATCTGCAACAGGCGGTGCATGAACTCCTCCTTGTTCCCTATCTCTTTCTCGAAACCGTTGAACCCGGCAATAATAGGTACTTCAGCAGATAGAACGGCATTCACATACCTGTTTTTATCCAGTTCCTTTTTATTGACAGATATGTCTATATCAATATGAAGAAAAAGCTTCTTTTTTGTATCATCAATATTAAGACAGAGATTGGAAATACGTAGCTGACCGGTAACAATATCTTCAAAAACCTTTTTATTATTGCTTTTGTCCCTGCCGAGTACAATTTTGAATGGTATACCAAAAAGAGTGAACAGAAAGCAATTTCTGACTCCATTCCAATGCAGGTTCTTAACAGATTGAACACTAAACGGAATAGGGATATTATTCCTGTAAGTATAAAGACTTGCATTGCCTTTTAACAAAGCATTTCTGGTTTCTTTATATTTTTTTGTTACCTCATGATGAAGGCAATTTGCCACATTCAGAGGTATCTTACCCTTTAATTTTTCCAATAAAAGAACCGATGATGCAGTTGACTCCATCATCGGTTCACCTTGTACGCTAATTATGCCCAGCTCTTTTTTCTGGTCATCGTTTAAAAATTTGTTATACTGTAGTCTGTCTATACTGTATAGGAATGAAAGAAGTTCATTGGCACTGTTTCTTGCCTGAAATCTCCATTCAGAAATCTGTCGCTGAAACGATCTTTTAAGCTCATTATCCTGTTCATCAACTACTATTTCGATTTTCCTTGTAATAAGCATAGTCCGATTAATTCTGTATTAGTATCAAACCTAAATTACTAACCACTGTACCTGCTGTCAAACAGCAGTTTGTGAGTGTCTTGGAGCCTCACAATAAGGGTTTACAGCTGCCCCGTTGTTTTATGATGTATAAATACACTAGTAGACATGACAATGTTTGACACAGCAAATATATATACAAAAATCATTCCAACAAATTTTTTTTGAGAGCTCTTAATAAGTATTTTGTATTAAAAGGGCTCTCTTGCTTAAAAACTGTAAGAAAGCCCTCATTTGTGATGTACTTGGCTGTTTTATTATGGCAAATCCAATACCTCGGAGGCAACGCCGAACGAGCCCGCAGTTACCCTGAAGTCAACGATAAATGTGATTTTTTTGCCAACAATCGTACTCTCGGCCATATGTCCGATATCCCATGAGGTCATACCGTAAGTTGAGTGTCTGTAACCCATTGCCTGTTTTGCAAAAGTAACCTTACCATTTGCTATTGCGAACTCTATTGGATAACCGGCATAATAGCAATCGGGAAGTCGGTAATAATCGGCTTCAATTGCTTTCTGTACAACCTGTGGCCACGAATCTTCAAAGAATTCAGAGGTAAACAGACCTGTTCCTATTGTCTGGAAGGTAAGTTTCCGCTGAGCAGTAATCTTAATGGTTTTGTAACCACCATAGGATACCTGTTCATTATTTGTAATTGCTACAGTAATGAGATATTTTTCACCACCAAAATTGTTGATGCTCGGATAGGTGAATTTCAGATATGCCTTACTCTCACCATCTGCAAAATCGAATTGTGATTTCTGAGGGGTGAATACACCACCAGTAGAATTGGTAATTGTAACAGGAACCGAAACGGCTCCTTTAGTATTGCCCCTCCACATCTCTAACTGTATTTGATTGCCATCTGCGTTAACCATGGCAAAATTAATTAGTGTAGAAGGAAACGTCGCCTCCACTCTGGTACCGGGATCATAGATTACTCGCTCCGGTTCACAAGCAGATGTTATGCAGAGGAGACCAATAATACTTGCAAGAAATAATATCTTTTTCATATATGTTTTTGATCTTTTAATGTTAATAGATTATCCCTGTTGACTTGGATTCTGGTCGGTAGTAGCATCCATGTTTTCATTACCGTCAAATTCAGACTGAGGTATCCATAGGATAAATGCAGGTGAGGCAGCATTTGTGTTTATCGTAGGAATAAGTTTAGTGTGATTCGAGCCATCGAAGTTTCTGCGGAAACCTAATCCTAATCTTTGCAGGTCGTGCAATCTTGGAATTTCACTCCAAAGTTCGATTCTTCGTTGAAACAGAATCTCATCCATTAGTGTAGTAAGGGTACCTGTAGTAGAGCTGTTAAAGGTCTTGCTGTCTGTAAAACCTGAAAGGCGAGTGGCATAATTAGAGTCTCTATTGCCTCCAACCATTGTTACATATTGTCTTGCTTCGCTGTATTTCTGCAAATGGCATGCGGCCTCTGCAGCTATGAGCATCATCTCCTCAACTCTCATAATAATGTGATCTCCTGTCTGTGCACTGACGTTCTTGTAAACAAGTTTTGTCTGGCACCAAGAACGTCTGGACCCGGTTGCAGTACCTGCACCTCCCCACTGGTCGCTGCTGAGCGGTGCTGTCCACCATCCCTTGCGTTGGTCAGTAGCTGGAATCTGGTTGTACAGCCATGAAGAGATAAGATGTCTTGCTTTGGAATAGGTACTCAGATTGTCAGCATCCATGTGATTGTATATGTCATAATTTCCCATAGCCTGATCTGTCTGGATAATTAAAGCCCACATTACATCTTTAGCAGCGGCTTCGTTAACATTCCTAATCTCAGAAAATGACGCAATAGCAGCAGAAGATTCCAAAGCCTTTTTTGCGAAGGTTAAAGCAGTGTTGTAATCTTTTTGCACAAGAGCGTGACGAGCTTTGATGCCATAAGCGACATACTTGTCTATGTGTGATTTATGCATTTGAGTTTTAGAACTGCCTTCAAGAAGGGTAATAGCTTTATCAATATCGCTATTGGCTTGGGTATAAACTTGCTGAACGGTTCCTCTAGGGTTTCCTACCGATCCGGCAACAGTTGGTTCTGTGTAAATTGGAACCCCCGGTTTGGTTGGGTTATTTTGCTGGAAGCATTGAACCAACCACATATAGCTATACGATCTTATAGCATAAGCCTGACCTACCACATAATTGGCAATAGCCTGGTCACCCGGAATTTTACCTTCCTGAGCAATAATGTAATTTGCATTTTTTATGAGTGAATAGAAGAAATTCCAGATTTGATACTGGTGACCGGCAGAACCTGAATAATCGCCCCAGGTGTCAAATGCGTAATCGTACCAGAACCATCCGGAACCAGAAGCATCCATAGGATGATCTTCTCCCATAATATCAAAAACCAGAATATAAGCAGGTAAACCCCCGTTTTCTGCACCCCATGCTGTCCTTGGGTCTCCCCAGCCACCGGTATACATAAGTCTGTAAATGCCGTTTATTGCAGCAAGCGAATTCTGAGCATCCGAAAATATTGCAGTTCCCGATACCCGATTAGTAGGGTCGGTGTTCAACATATCGGAACAACCGTTAAAAGAGAGAATCCCTACAAGTGATAATAAATATAATATCTTTTTCATTTCTAAATCCTTTAAAAATTATAAGTTAAGATTTAATCCAACAGAAATTGTCCTGGCAGGGGTATAAGAAAACCCTGTTCCGCCTGTAAAATTATATTGAGGATCCATACCTTTGAGCGCTGTAAACACATAAAGGTTATCTGCTGTCAGAGTAATTCTTGCCCCCTGGAACTTCATTAACTTCATCCATCTTGAAGGAAGGGAGTATCCCAATGTAATATTCTTGATTGCAAAGTATGATGCATCAATCAGGTCATCTGCTGTATTTGTGATTTTTGCAGAGCCATTGCTGTCGATTCTAGGAATTGATACAATATCTCCGGGCTTTTTCCATGCACTTTCTCTGTCGACATGTGCCGCCTGACCCACATAAGTATTATATAAAAGAGTACTGTAAACTCCATCAAGCATCTTTCCTCCAATTGAAAATGTAGTAAGGAAACTCAAATCGAAGTTGCCGACTCTCAAATCATTCACCCAAGATCCAAAAACCTTAGGAATACGACTTCCTGCGATATCTCTGCATTGAAGTGCCTTTGAATAGTCACTGCTGATATATCGTTCCCCGCGTACACCTTCATCGTCTTCATCCCATACCCAGTATAATTTATTTCCGGTTGCAGGGTCTATCCCAGCCGAGTGTGCCAAATAAAAGGAATTAATTGTTTCACCCTCTCTTTTAATATAGTTCCCGGAAATTATCTCAGGCTTGTCTGCAAGGTTCTTGACTTTATTCTTTACGGTGGAGCCCATTAAGGTCATGTTCCAGTTGAGCTTTCCCTTTTTAATGATATCAATGGAGAGTGTTACCTCAAAACCGCTGTTCTGCATGTTCCCGATGTTCTTTGAATAATCTTTGAAGCCAAGTGAGAGTGCCATAGGATAGTCCATAAGCATATCTCTTGTAAAACGGTTGTAATATTCGGCAGAGAAAGAAATTTTATCTAACAAACGGGCTTCGATACCCACGTTCAGATTTTCATTTTTCTCCCATTTAAGATTTGCATTTTCAAGAGAGGTTACAACAGCTCCTGGATTGGAACCATTTGGATATGCTAGTGAATAGAAAGCCTGCCATGCGTATAGAGAGCCTATATTATCATTACCTTGAACACCATAAGAGGCTTTAAGAGTAAGATTGTTTAGCCATGAAAGGCCTTTCATAAATGGTTCCTGTGAAATCCTCCAGCTTCCTCCAATTGACCCAAAGTCTCCCCAACGCACATCTTTGTTGAAACGAGAAGTCCCATCTCTACGGTAACTACCGGATAGATAAAATTTATCGTTAAAGTTATAATTCAACCGAGACAAATACGATTCAATAACATAATTGTTTGTATAAGAACTGGCATCTTGAATAGTTGTAGCAGCATCTAATTCATAAAGTCCGCCAAAAGGAAATCCGGATTTATCGCCTCTCAAATATTGATAGTTATATTTGTACAGCTCGTGACCGGCCATGAAATCAATATTATGTCTTCCAAAGGAACGGTTCCATGAAAGAATCTGATTGAATGTATAACTTAATGTCCTTTCATCCTTTATTGAAACGAAGCCATTAAGAGATTTTGAATTACCATAGTAAGGATTCCAGTATGTTCTGGTTTTCCCCAGATTGTAGTCGAACCCGAAATTTACAGAAAATTTAAGACCTTGTAGGAACCCTTCTTTAAGCCCGCCTAAATCGAAATATGTCCTTGCACTGACGTTATCGTTAGTTCCGGTATACTTGTCGTCTTTGAGGTTGGCTAAAGGGTTCCACCCCGCACTGGCACCTGCCGGACGGTCCTCACCCCAGTCGTATTTTAAGTCTCCGTTAACATCCAATACGTTTTTGCCTTCTGCATCTTTTTCGTATAATGGATATATAGGAGCCATCAACATACAGGTATAAAATACATTGGAATACGAAGAACTGCTCTCCGATGTTGTCACCAATGATAATGATGTGCTGTTTGATGAGTTGGCAGCAAAGTTTACATTAAAACCGGTTTTGAACCACTCTTTGACTTTGGAATCAATATTTGCTCGTCCCGAATAGCGATTAAAGTTTGTAGATAGTACAAGACCCTCCTCTTTCAGATAGCCTGCAGAGAACATATAATTGGTTCTGGCAGAGCCACCACTTACTGTCATCTGGTATTCCTGGCGCAGAGGCTGAGGTTCTGTGGCACTATCGAGCCAGTCTTCGTTCCACTTAAGAGTAGTGCCATCTTTAATCTTACCTGTTGTATGGTCTATAAGGTCGGTTACTGCAAGGCTGAAAGGATTGTATTTCTGATTTGCACCAAAAATTTTTGTAGCACCGGTGGCCATCTCCTGAAGTGCGGCAGCTCCTGCCAGTGAAGGAGGAGTCCCGTCGGCAATAAGTTTGTTCTTGTACATAAAATAGACATCTTCGGTCCAGCCGTATGAATCCAAGGTATTATAACGTGGAATTCCTCTGGATGCTATACCCCAATTGCCTTTGAAGCTGATCGTAACATCACCCTCCTTACCCTTTTTGGTTGTAATCATAATGACACCATTTGCACCGCGCGCCCCATAAAGGGCACCAGCCGATGCATCTTTGATAATTGTCATTGATTCAATATCATTAGGATTAATGGCATTGATTGCTCCGTCATAAGGAACTCCGTCAACTACATACAATGGTTTGTTAGATGCACTGATTGAGCCGAAACCTCGGATAACCACAGAGGCTCCTTCGCCGGGTTGACCCGATCCAGATGTAGTTTGAACACCGGTGGCTAAGCCATCCAGTGCCTTGGTTACATTGGAGATTGTTCTTTTTTCAATTTTATCTGCTTTCACTACCTGAGCAGATCCGGTAAATGATTCTTTTTTTGCTGTACCATAAGCTACAACAATAACATCTTCCAAAGCTACTGCTTCGGAGGAGAGTTGAACGTTCACAATAGTCCGGCCGTTTATTTCGGCAACAACTGTCTTCTTGCCAATAAATGTAAAGGTAAGAGACTTGCCTGTAGCGGGGACATTAATAGAATAAGTACCATCGGCATTGGTTTGCGTCGCAATAGTCATACCTGTCACAACCACTGTCACAAATGGCAGAGGGTCGCCGTCCTCGGTTGATATAACCGTTCCGGTAACTTTTTGCTGTGCATAAAGCACCGAAATGCCCATGATGACCGACAATGTCAACAAAAGGAGTTTTTTCATTTGATTGTTTTTTAGATTAATAATTTAGATTAATTTGGGTTAAGTGAAATTCTATTAGCAAATGTAGTAAAATTTTCTATTAGATTGCTATGACAAACTATAATACACCAATAATTGATATAACAACAATATGTGCAAAAAAAAACTAATCAAGATTGGAAAAAAGTTTGTTTAAAAAAGATTGGGCCATTTTCATTTCATTGGCATCGGTTCCTTTTAATGCCTGCTTCATTACAGCATTTCCTGTTTTCTTTAGTATGGGAATCAGCATTTTACCCCTATCGGTGATGTAGACATTGTATTCCCTTCTGTCTGTTGTGTTTCTGAACCTCTCAATATGAAGGTTCTTTTCCATCAGATCCAGGATTCGGGTTAAATTTGATCTGTCCTTATGTAATTTTTGGGCTAAATCTGTTTGAGTTGGGCCATCATGTTCTGATAGATATATCAAAACCGACCATTGATCACTGCTAATGTCAAGACCCGACTGCTTTAGCTTTCTGCTAAGTTCCAGTTTGAATTTCTGGGCAGTCTTATTTATTAAGAATGTAATTGATTCGTCCGGAAGGAACATACTCATAATTTAGGTTACACTTTAACAGACCCAAATATACACTTTTTTAAAAAATAAATGCAACAAGGGCAATAAAAAATTTCGTTAAGAACGATTTTCGTTAAGATTGTCATAGAACTTATCAAGAAGCTGGCTTATAGCCTCCATTTCATTTCCCGGCATATCTTTGCAGGTTTTTGCTACAGCAGGACTGATATTATTTGAATTATCTTCTAAATCGAAGATGTAATGGATAATATTATCAGCCAAAGGACAACAACATAAGTCATCATTAGTTTTTTTTGCGAATTTTTTTGTATCTGCATTCATTTGAAGGAGTATCATTTGTTTTTTTTATTTGATATTTTAATGTTGCAAAAAATTCAAGTTTTCATTTAGTTATTTCCACTTCTGTATATAAGATCGTCCAGATTTAGGATACCCTAAAAAAAATAAAGTTTTTCTGAATACTAGACGAGGAGATGAGCAAAAAAGTTGCATCTGCGGAATATAATTATCGGAAGACATAAAAAAATTGGAAATATCAAATATTTTGTTATAACTTTATATCCCTTTGTCCTTGAAATGATTTAGTGATTTGAAAAATTGCCGTAGGAGTTGCATTTCATCACATTTGGCGCTACAAAAGACATTTTTGAAATGCTAAATATGGAGTTTATGAAAAAGTTTTCAGACAGATCCAACTTACTGTTGCTTCTTTTTTTAATTTTTTGGATTACACAAAGTTGTGTAAATCTAAACCCGACAGACACTTCTGATATGAATTCAGGAGTAATTCCAAAAGACTTCGACTGGAAAACCATCAAGGAGCTATCTTGTACAGTTAAAGTTACCTCCACCACAGGAATCGCAGACAATACGATTCGTGTAATCAAAATATTCAATAGTTCACAGATGGACCAGGGATCACTTGTCGCGAGTGGCGCTGCAACACCGGCATCACCATTTGTCGTAAAAATCTCGCTTGCAACTACTGTTCCTGCGTTGTATATCCAAGAGTTATTACCGGACGGTTCTAAAGCACTTAAAGTGATAGATGTAAAGGAATCTACACTGATGGTAACATTTGCAGCTCCTATTGTCACTAATGTCCCTGCTCCTTCTAATTCATCATTCATAACTGCAAATGTTCCTGTAGATAATGATGGCGATGGAGTTGCTTCATTTTTTGATGTGGATGACAATGACGCTTCAGTAGCCTTTGTCTCTTATTTTCCATCTGAAAGCACATGGGGAACATATGTGTTTGAAGATATGTGGCCGGTAAAGGGCGATTACGATCTGAATGACCTTGTTCTGGCTTTCAGGATATCGTACTATACAAACGCACTAAACCTTGTTTCGCGGTTCAGGCTTGATTACAATATGGAAGCAGCCGGCAGTACTTACAGTATTGGTGCAGCATTTCAGTTGAATCTGGTAGCTGCGTCAAACGTTCAGACTATTGCCGGACAGTCTCTTACAGGCACATCTCCTTTCCAGATTGAGGCAAATGGCACAGAGAATGGTGTAATACAAGCTGTCATACCACTGTTTAACAATCAGAAAGACGTAGTAGCCTATACAGAATTCCTTAATACTGTAAGTGGCGAAAATATTGCAACTGCCGACCAGTATGTATCCATTAATTTCATAACACCTTTTCAACAGGCAGATATAGCAATGAGTGCTTTCAATATGTTCATTGTGGCCAATGGGAGAGGGCGAGAGATACATCTGCCTGCTTATACCGGCACCTCAAAGTTTGATGCTTCGCTGGCAGATGGTTATACTCTTTTTCCGGGTGATATGTTCAAGAACAGTGATGGGATGATGTGGGGTATTATGATTCCAAGACAATTCTCATACCCCGAGGAACGCTGTTCAATAGTGAATGCATACAACTTCTTCAGCGACTGGGCTACCTCAGGTGGTGTGAACCATGATGACTGGTACTTGCCAACTCTTTTGAACATGAATATAGAGAAGATTTATCAGTTGTAAAAATACTTCAGGCATTTATTTTAATTTATGCTTTAGTGTCAGAATTCAAAACCAACTCCACTTTTGGAAACGAAGGAATATAATAAATTACGGGAGTGTCGAAACAATTAAAGACTGATAAAAAGTTGTATTTCAACTAATTATCAGTCTTCTTTGGTGCCCGGAACAGGACTCGAACCTGCACAACCTTGCGATCACTGGTCCCTGAAACCAGCGTGTCTACCAATTTCACCATCCGGGCGAGATTCCGGCGAGGGTAGTTGATCGACCGGAGTGCAAAAGTAAATAAAATTCTTAAATTTGTTCGGATTTCAAAATAAATAAGATGAAAAAAATACTTTCAATTTTATCGGCAGTTCTTTTTCTGTTCTCCTTTGGTAAAGCAAGTGCAGAAGAGGCTAGATTACTCAGGTTTCCGGATATCAATGGTGATAAGGTTGTCTTCTCTTATGCGGGAGATATATATATAGTCAACTCAGCCGGAGGTGTGGCGCGCAAGCTTACGTCGCACATTGGTTATGAGATGTTCCCGAAATTTTCTCCTGATGGCAAAACGATTGCCTTTTCGGGTCAGTATGATGGAAATACAGAGATATACATTGTGTCTGCAGAGGGGGGAGAGCCACACAGGCTTACTTTTACTGCCACATTGGGCAGAGATGACATTGGCGACAGAATGGGGCCGAACAACATAGTGATGGATTGGACCCCTGGCGGAAAGAGTATTCTTTACAGAACACGTTCATATACTTTCAACGACTTTACGGGGCAGCTGATGACAGTCCCTGCAACAGGCGGTCTTTCACAGGCGGTGCCATTAAAGAACGGGGGTTTTGCCACATATTCGCCCGATGGCAAAAAGTTGGCATACAACTATATATTCAGAGAGTTCCGCACCTGGAAACGTTATACAGGAGGCATGGCCGACGATATCCGCATTTTCGATTTTGATACAAAAAAGTCGGAGAAGATAACTGACAATGTGAATCAGGATATTATTCCAATGTGGTCAAAGGATGGCAAAACCATCTATTATGCATCGGACAGGGACAATTACATGAACCTCTATGCATATGATATAAATACAAAAAAGACAGAGCAGCTTACAAAATACAGGGAGTATGATGTGAAATTCCCTTCAATAGGTGAGAATACAATTGTTTACGAAAACGGAGGATACATTTGCAAGTATGACACAAAAACTGCGAAAAGCGAGAAGCTGACAATTCAGATTAACAATGACCAAGCGTACTCGCGTCCTGAGTGGAAGGATCTTTCAAAAGGAGTCCGCTCAATGTCAATCTCTCCAAACGGTGAGCGACTTCTTGCATCGGCAAGGGGAGATATCTTCTCTATTCCTGCCAAAAACGGAATTACCTATAATCTGACAAACTCTTGCGGAGCAAACGACAAGAATGCCGACTGGGCCCCTGACGGCAGCGGTTTTGCCTATATTACTGACAAAGATGGAGAGTTCAACATCTACTTCAGGGATAATAAGACGGGGAAGGAGAAAAAGCTCACTAATATAAAAGGATATATTTTTGGATATGAGTGGTCGCCCGATTCTAAGAAGATTGCATGGAGCGAGAAGAAAAACACCTTTAACTTGCTCGATGTTGCAACAGGAGAAAATCAGCTCATTGAGGAGTCAGAAGTTGGCCCTATAAACGATTATGCATGGTCGCCGGACAGCAGATACATAACCTTTACCCGCCCGGGTAAGGAGATGAGTGTTGTAATGGTATATGATGTAAAGGAGAAGAAAAAGATTCAGATTACAGATGAGTGGTACGATTCAGGCTCTGCGAACTTCAGCAAGGATGGCAAGTACCTTCTTTTCGTATCGGCAAGGACATTCAATCCTACCTACAGTTCTACAGAGTGGAACCACTCATACAACAACATGAACAAAATCTACATTCTGCCAATAGTCAAAGATGCAGATGTTCCTTTTGCACCAAAAAACGACACAGTGGCTTTGATAAAAGCAGTTGCGGAAGAAAAATCTGATAAGGAGAAACCCAAAGCAGAAAAAACCGGCGCAGCAAAAACGGTTGTAACGGACAAACTGGCAACTGCCGATAAATCGGCCACTGCAGATAAAACGACTACAGCCGACAAGTCAAAAGACGTTCAGTATAACTTTGAGAATATAGCATCCAGGATTATAGAATTGCCTGTAGAGGCAGGCGAGTACAGGGGTATTCACATGATTGGTACCTCAGTTTACTACAACTCAAGAAGAAATACGTCGATGTTTGATTTAGAGAGTAAAAAGGAGACAGACTTGCAGGCTACCATCATGTTCGGCCCGGGTTACAGAAAGGCTCTCGCAATCTCGGGAACATCGACACAGATAATTGATATTCCAAAAGCTCCGGTAACCATAAGCAAGGCAATTTCTCTTGCAGGTGTAAAGAAGCTTGTCAATTACAGAGAGGAGTGGATGCAGATCTACATCGAAAGCTGGAGACAGATGCGTGACTTCTTCTATGCTAAAAACATGCATGGAGTGGACTGGGACAAAGTTTATAACAGATATAAGCAATTGGTTCCTTATGTGAACCATCGTTCTGACCTTTCATACATAATTGGAGAGATGATTGGTGAGCTGAATGTGGGCCACGCATACTCTCAAAACGGTGAGCACCCCGAAGCTGCCAGAATTCCTATGGGTCTTCTGGGAGCACGCTTTTCTAAAGATAAGTCGGGATTCTTTAAGGTTGACAAGATAATTGCCGGAGCTAACTGGAGCAAAGAGACCCGATCACCTTTGACAATGCCGGGTGTTGATGTTAAGGAGGGAGATTATATCCTTTCAATAAACGGCAGGTTACTAAATGAGACTGACGATATTTTTGAATACCTCATTGGGACAGCGGGCAGTATTGTGGAGATGGAGGTTAATTCAAAGGCCGATTTTGCTGGAAGCAGAAAGATACTGGTTGAGCCGTTGACCGATGAATCGAAGCTTTATTACTACAACTGGGTTGAAAACAACATCCGCAAGGTGAGTGAGGCCACTAATGGCGAGGTTGGTTATATTCATATTCCTGATATGGGTGTACCAGGGCTCAACGAATTTGTCAAACATTACTATCCGCAGCTGGGCAAAAAGGCGCTCATTATTGATGACCGCGGTAATGGCGGGGGTAATGTCTCTCCTATGATTATCGAGCGTCTGCAGAGGACAATCACCTACTTCTCCATGCATACTAACCAGAAGGAGGGTGATGTCAATCCTGTTGGCACATTCCATGGGCCTAAGGTATTGCTGATTAATGAATATTCGGCTTCTGACGGGGATCTTTTCCCTTACAGGTTCAAATACAACAACCTTGGAACAGTAATAGGAAAAAGAACTTGGGGAGGGGTTGTTGGCTACAGTGGTACAGTTCCTGTTGTTGACGGCGGTTCAATAGTCACCCCTTCGTATGCACCATTTGCAGCAGACAGCAGTGGCTGGATTATCGAGGGCAAAGGGGTTACCCCGGATATTGACCTTGGAAACGACCCTTACAAGGAGTTCATGGGTGAGGATGAGCAGCTGAACAAGGCCATTGAAGTTATCAAGCAGCAAATGAAAGATTACAAATACAAATCAAAGGCAATTCCTCAGTTCCCGGACAAGGATAACCGTTAAAAGACAAAACTATGTTTGATTTTCTGGATACGTATCTATATCTGTTGCCATTTATAATTTTTTTCGGAAGGATATGTGACGTATCCTTAGGAACATTGAGAATCATATTTGTCTCCAAGGGAGAGAAGTACAAAGCGCCAATTATTGGTTTCTTTGAAGTTCTTATTTGGATTGTTATAATATCGGAGATCTTTGCCAGGGCAAACGACATAACGGCATATATTTCATATGCAGCCGGTTATGCAACGGGAAACTATGTTGGTATAATGATTGAGCAGCATATAGCTTTTGGAATTGTGCTATGCCGAGTCTACACTAAAAAGAGTGGAAGGGAGCTGGTTGCATTGTTGAGCCAGGCCGGTTACGGAGCTACAACCCTGCAGGGGATGGGCTCTCAGGACAAAGTGGATATTGTTGAGGCTGTTGTGGACAGGAATGCAATGAAAAAGGTTGAGAAGATTCTGACTGAATATGATTCTGAGGTATTTTTTGTAACTAAGGATGTAAGAGCAAGGCAGCGTGGAATATTTCCGAAATCAGAAACATTGCTGTCTCGCTGGAGACAAGGTAAATAAAGTCAGATGTATGGCAGGTATTTCAGAATCACTCGGTAGAATTATTGATATATGGATTAAACCCTTTGAGGTAGTATCCATTCTGGAGCATGGTAATGGTCTTATCAACAGCACTTACAAAATTGAAACTAAAGGAGAGGAGAATCCCGATTTCATACTGCAAAAGATTAACCACAATATTTTCAAGGATGTTGACGGACTGCAGGATAACATTATTATGGTTACTGACCATATAAGAAACGGGCTTATAAGGGATGGAGTGAAGGATATTGACAGGAGGGTGCTTACGCTTCATTATCTGAACCTTGAAAATAATTATAAGGGTAAAGATGAGAGTCGTCTCTCCTGGTATAAAGATGAGGAGGGGGGATGTTGGAGGATATTCAAGTACATTCCCAATACCCGCTCTTATGATAAGATGACCAGCCCGGCAATGGCAGAGTTGGCAGGAAGAGCATTTGGCAATTTTCATAAACAACTAAGTGATTTTGACGGGGAGTCTCTCTGTGAGGTGATTCCGGGGTTTCACAACACCCCAATGAGAATTGAAAACCTGAGAAAGAGAGTTGCTGCCGACCCGGTTGGCAGGTTGAAGGATGTTAAGGCCGAGGTGGAGTTTCTTTTAAGCAGGGCAGGGGAGTACTCAAAGATTGTTGAAATGGGAGATGCGGGACTCATTCCAAAAAGAGTGGTCCATCAGGATACAAAGTTCAACAATGTACTTCTGGATATGGAAGATAACATACTGTGTGTCATAGACCTTGATACAGTAATGCCCGGCTATATCTGTTATGATGTGGGTGATGCAATCCGTACAGGCGCAAACAAGGGTTTGGAAGACGACGAGAATCTCGACAATGTGGAATTTGATGCTGATATTTACAACGGCTTCATAAAGGGATTCACAGCAGAGACTCACGATATGCTCACCCCGGCAGAGGCAGACACACTTGCTTTCGGTCCGCGATTACTGACATACGAGCAGGCTGTCCGTTTTCTGGATGACTACATAGACGGTGATAACTACTACAAATGTCGCAAGAACTATCCTCAGCACAATCTCGTAAGAGCCAGGGCGCAGATAAAACTTCTGCAGAGCATGGAGAAACACTATGACGCAGTTTGAGGCAACTTGCTAATCATGAGTTACATGCAAAAACTCCCTTGAAGTTTTTACACCGGCTAATTGTAATAAGTCACCTGCTGAAGTCTCTTCCAGGCGCCTCTTGTGAAATCGGGGACCTTGACAGGCTTGCTGCCGTTATTTACGGAGATACGGCTGAGTTCCACTATTGAGCTCCACTCTGCCGCATCATATACATCCTGATCGAGCGGAAGACCCTTGCGCAGACAATAGATAAGGCGGTAGTCCATTATGAAATCCATTCCACCATGTCCGCCAACCTCCCGTGCTTTAGCACCCACCTCTTTAACAATAGGGTGTTCATATTCTGCGAGCAGCTTCTGCAGTTTTTCTTCTGACAGATACTGATGGGCATTTGGCTCAAGAGCTATACCAAGCTTAGGGTACTTCTGGGCAAACCCCTTAGTACCACTTACCATGTGTATTCTGCTATATGGACGAGGGCTGGTGACATCATGCTGAATCATAACTGTCTTCCCTTTTGCAGTTTTAATCATGGTTGTGTTATTGTCTCCTCTTGTATAGCTCTTTTTGCCCAACTCAGAATCTTCACCGAATTTCTCTTTTGCTGCAATACTCATCCCGAACTGGTTTGTCGACATAGAAACAAGATAGTCCATTTTGTCACCCCTGTGAATGTTCATTATGTGGCAAACGGGCCCGAGTCCGTGAGTTGGATATAGATTTCCATTCTCTTTCTCATTGTGTTTCAGCCTCCACATGTTCCAGTATCCGGTTGTGTCGTCGAAATTAAGAAATCTGAGGTCATGAATGTAAGCTCCCTCGGTATGAACAATCTCTCCGAAAAGACCCTTTTGTGCCATGTTAAGTGTAGCCATCTCAAAGAAATCATAGTTGCAATTCTCAAGCTGCATACAGTGGCGCCTTGTCTTTTCTGCAGTATTTACCAATTGCCAGCACTCTTTAATTGTAAGAGCAGCAGGAACCTCGGTGGCGACATGTTTGCCATGTTCCATTGCGTATACTGCTATCGGTGTATGAAGGTCCCAGTGGGTGCAGACATATATTAGGTCAATATCATTCCGTTCGCAGATTTTCTTCCAGTCTTCAACATCTGTGTATTCGTCAGCCTTTGGGAAACCTCTCTTTTTAAGAGTTTCCTGCGCATCCTTCACCTTTTCCGGAACGATGTCGCAAATAGCGACAATCCTGACCCCCTCAATATAAGTGTATCTGTTTACAGCCTCGGAGCCCCTCATTCCCAAACCTATTATAGCCATTCTTACAGTGTCCAGAGGAGCACAACGGAGCTCAAGTACATCACGCCGGCTCTGGGCCGTTGAAGAATTAAAGGAAGTAAGGGTAAGAGTTAGCAGCATTATGAGTGTTGCAGGTAAAAACATTTTCAGAATAGTTTTCATAGTTGTCGTTGGTTTTGGTTTACGAATTTAATTATTTCCACTGATATACTATATATAACACCTAATAAGGGAAAAATCGTTATATTTATTTTAAATTTATTTTCAAAATCATGAAAAGAAAATATTCCAAAGCAGGAACCGTAATTATATTATTTGTATTACTGACAACCCTCTATTCATGCAAACCAGAAAAAGATAGTTCGTATCTGGAGGAGATGACAGTATATGAACTTCAAAAGGGCTACCGTGAGGGAAAGTTCACAATCAGAGATGTTGTGGAAGACTATCTTAAAAGGATAGAATCCATAGACAAAAATGGTCCAGAACTCAACTCTGTCATATGTGTCAACCCACATGCAATAAAAATTGCAGAAGAGCTTGATAAAGAGATGTCGGAGGGTAAAATAAGAGGTCCTTTACATGGAATTCCGGTAATCCTCAAAGACAACATCGATACACGTGATTCTATGCCTACAACTGCGGGGGCAACGGTACTAAGGAACTCATATGTCAAGAAAGACAGCTGGGTAGCAAAAAAACTCAGGGAGGCAGGTGCAGTAATTATTGCAAAATCAAATCTAAGCGAATGGGCCAACTTCAGGGCAAACCTCTCATCAAGCGGATGGAGCGGTGTTGGAGGACAGACAAAGAATCCTTACATAACCGACAGGAACCCTTGTGGTTCAAGCTCAGGTTCAGGGGTTGCTGTATCGGCAAGCTTATGTGCCATTGCAATAGGTACAGAAACAAACGGATCAATAGTTTGTCCATCCAACAATAACGGTATAGTAGGGCTCAAACCTACAGTCGGGCTCATCAGCCGGTCAGGAATAATACCGATTTCATTTACTCAGGACACACCCGGGCCCATGGGCAGATGTGTTGAGGATATCGCAATAACGCTTGGTTTGCTCACGGGTATAGACTCTGCGGATTCAAAGACATTTGCCTCTGAGGGAAAATTCATGACGGATTACACGAAACATCTTAAGAAAGAAGGATTAAAAGGGAAGCGCATTGGCCTTATAACAAATGTGTCGGGGTTCCATTTTAAGGTGGATAGCCTGATGAAGGCAGCTGTGATGTTTATGAAAAGTGCAGGTGCAGAAGTTGTGGAGATATCGTATCCAATTCCTCGTGAAATAAATGCGGCCTCGTTCCAGGTTATGCTATATGAATTCAAGGATGGGCTAAACAAGTATCTTGCAACGCTGGACAGCAGTGTTCATGTGAAGAGTCTGGCAGAGCTCATTGAGTATAATAAAAAAGACTCAGTGGAACTTCGCTACTTCGATCAGCAGCTGTTGGTCATGGCTCAGGAAAAGGGTGATATAAACTCTCCTGAATATATTGAACTTCTTGGAGAGATGTTAAAAGGAATACGGGAAGAGGGTATTGATAAGGTGATGGATCAGAACAAACTTGATGCACTGATAGCTCCTACAGGTGCCCCGGCATGGAAAACCGATCTTATAAACGGAGATAATTTTCTTGGCAGCAGCTCTTCGTATGCAGCAATTTCCGGTTATCCGGCCATAACAGTTCCAATGGGTTTTATTGATAAAATGCCGGTTGGAATATCATTTTTTGGGCGGGCATGGAGCGAACCACTGCTTATAGAAATTGCCTACTCATATGAGCAGGGTACTAAACATAGAAGAAGTCCCCAATATCTTGACAAATAAAAGCCGCAATGATTTACAAAATTACCACCCTTATGATTGGCCTGTCTCTTTTGGGGCAGGTTGTACTGACCGATGAAATGACACTTGATAAGGCAATCCAGATTGCTTTGTTGAACAACAGGGAGTATAATGCCTACAAGCTTAAGCTCGACCAAAGCAAAGCACTTTTATCATCGGCCTTTTCTCTGGACAAGACAAATTTTTTCGTGGGATATGACCGTAACAATGTTGCTGATAACGGCTATCCTTTGAATATAATCGGGGTTGAACAGAGTTTTAGTTTCCCAACAGTATATTCCGCACAATATCAAGTGAATAAATCTAGCATTTCTATGTCCGAAAAGGAGCTTGAACGCCAGAAATTGTTTTTGACGATGAATGTATCAAAAGCCTACTATAAACTCATTTATCTGATGAATAAAGAGATGCATTACAAGATTCTTGATTCTTTATATAGAAACTTTGCTTTGGATTCTGAGTCAAAATTCAAGAGAGGAGATATTGGAAATCTGGAAAGGATGAATGCAAATGCCAGATATCAGCAGGTTAAGCTATCGTTGAACAGTCTTAAGTATGAGAAGGAGGAGGCTTGTCAAAGGCTGAATTTGCTTTTACATGCAGAAACACGGATAATGGTTCCTTATGAGCCACTCAGAGAACTGGAGCTCCACGAGACAGATTTAGAGAGCGACCCCGGCCTTCAATATCGAAAACTTGAGACACAACAGCAAAAAGAGTTGGTTAAGCTGGAAAAAAACAGACTCCTGCCAGATATAAGCCTGACTTTCTATAACGGAACAAACAGGTTTGCGGATGCACAAAATTACAGGGGATATGAGATTGGTATATCTGTACCTCTGTTTTTTGCAGGTGATAAATCAAGAATTAAAGCTACAGAGATAGGGGTGGCCATATCTAAAAACATGGAGGAGAACTACTTGATAGATATTAATCTTAAAATTGCAAAACTAAAAAGCGAATTAAAGAAATACAGGGAGTCTCTGGATTACTACCATACCACCGGCCGCGCATTAAGCAGCGAGATAATAACATCTTCCCAAAAGAGCTATAAGATGGGCGAAATTGACTCATATCAGCTTGTGCAAAGTATGGAAAATGCAATGATTATTGAGGTGGAGTACATAGACTGGCTTATGCAGTATAACGATATAGTATTGGAGTTGAATTATCTAACAATGTAAGTTTTGTATTGAACAATGGAGTACTTAAAATATGGAGAGAAGGAACTCAATCATCTGAGATCCAATGACAGGCAGCTTGGAGAGGTAATTGACAGGCTTGGGTTCCTTGAGAGACCCTTTACACAAGATTTATTTGTGGCTCTAGTTGAGAGTATAATCTCCCAGCAGATATCGAGCAAGGCAGCAATGACGGTAACTAAAAGAGTATATGAGCTTCTTGGTGAGATAACCCCGGAGAATATTGCTATGACAAACCACTTCCATATACAGAAGTGTGGAATGTCGCTCAAAAAGGCAAGTTATATTAAAATTGCGGCCGATGCCATACTAAGTGGCGTAATTAATTTAAGCGAATTTGCAGGAATGAGCGACCAGCAAGTAATTGATAAATTGACTATTTTACCCGGAGTAGGAGTTTGGACAGCAGAAATGCTGATGATATTCTCGCTGCAAAGGCAAGATGTGCTTAGCTTTGACGACTTGGTTATTCGTAGGGCAATGTCAAAAATTTATGGGATAAAAGAGATTGACAGGGAAACATTTGAGATGTGCAGAAAACGGTATTCACCCTATTGCTCTGTGGCATCTCTCTATCTTTGGGAAGTGGCCGAAAATTAAACCCGCAAATTTCTCTGCGGGTTTAACATCGAAACCAAACCTAAATATCTATAATTTGAAATGCCTATATTTTATAGTTATTACTGCCTGCAAATATTCTGCCACACTACCATTATTTCGGTTCAAACACAAAGGTCATGCGGTTTTTTCCGTCATATAGTTTCTTTGCAAAGTTCTGAAGACTTTTTGCATTTACTGTGCTTAGTAATTTTTCCTCTTGATCCTGGAACAAGATATTATCCTGCAATGAATTGGAGATAGCAGACGTCCATGAAAACTTTTCTTTTAGTCTGTCCTGATAAACCTTGTCAAGATAGAGCTTCACTTCGTTGATTTCCTTCTCTGTAGGTCCACTCTTTACAAATGTCTCCAACTCTTTTTGCAGTACAACTAAAAGATCATCTACAAGCTTAGGATCTGTGTCAAACTCAATTGCAATCTGTGCAATATTTTCCGGGTATCTTATCAGATCATAAGTTACACCAACATGGTAGGTTGCTCCCCTTGCTTCACGAATCTCTTTCATGTACCTTTCTCCCATTATATAGGTAAATACTTTCGCGTTTACATAATTGGAAGCGTTGTAATCCATTTTGCTATGATAGTATCTGGTAATAGTAGCTTTTGAGCTTAAAAGATTTTCTCCTTTGTATCTCAATTGAATATCACCTGAGTTAAGTTTAGGCTCTCTGAATATTACTACCTGACAACATGCACTTTTTGTTTCCGGTCCAGTGTTTGTTACAGAAGCTATATATCTCTCTATCATAGGTTTTGCCTCTTTTGCAGAAAGTGGGCCTGAGAATACGAAAGTAAAACCATCTGGATTGCCAAAAACAGTTTTATAAAGATCCATCAATTTTGCTGCAGTAATGCTATTTATATACTCTTTTGTGAACTCCTCCTTAAATGGATAGTATGAATACCTCAGACTTTTGATTGAATCAACAAAGAAATCATGCGATTTCTTTGGTTCTGCCAGATTCTTAAGCAATCTGACCTTAAGGTTCTTTATGTCTCTTTCATCTACGCTTATCTCTGTGAAGTATAGGTTGAGTAGTTTAAAGAAATCCAGTGAATCCTTAACCTCAAACGTGCCGGTCATCTCTGTGAATCTGTGAGCAAAATTCATTTTGACTGCTATTGTCTTGCTTTGTAACCACTTATTAAGTGCCTGTTTGTTCAAGCCGTTAACAATATAGGATTGGGCGAAAGTTTCCAGAAGTTTTATGTCCAGGAAATTCATATCCATTGAATAGCCGCCTTTTTTAAATACTTTTAAATTGACGTTTTTTTCACCGTTACGGTCTTCCTTCCAAATTACTTTTGCTCCATTATCAAGAGTCATTTCAAGGGTGGAATCAATTTGTCTGCCAGACGCGAGTTTAATATCGTTGTTTGTAAGAACTCTTGATTCAACAACAGCAACAGGTTCCGGGTTTTTCTTGAATACCATCCCTTTTTTGCTCACTGGAATAAAACGCTCGGTCTCTGTATTTGAAACCTCTTCTACTGCTTTTAATACCTCATCTTCTGTTGGAAGAAGATTCTTGTCGCTTTCTGGCATTACAAAAACAATAATGCGGTTTTCTCTGGTAAGGAACCTGGGCAGCGCAGCGTTAAAATCTTCAAATGTGATTCGCTTAAGACACTCTTTTGATGTTTTGTAATAATCGAGAGTTGTAATCAATGGGGTTTGTCTCGTGAAATTTTCCACTGCTGCACTTACAAAATCTACACTCTTTGGCTCTTTCGTTCTGTTGTAGTTTGTCTCAAGCTGACGGTTTATTCGTAGCATGGCACTTGCAAACTCCTCTTTCTCCACACCATGCTGTCTTACTTTTTCAATTTCTGTCAATACCCCTTTTACGGCTTTTAACATATCCTTTTTGTCGTTAGGGATAGATGTGACAACAAATGTCTTCATTGCATAGTTGATTGATCCCAGAACCGGAATAGCAACTTTGAAGCACGAGTCCTCTCTCTCTGCAGCAGCTAACATTCTCTCTTTGAAAACCTCAAGAAACAGATTGTGAGTAAGCTCTTCATAGAGAGCCTGATTGGTTTGTCTGGCATCGCTGCTGAGGTTCGGGATTTTAGTAGTTATCCTTATAGAGAATACTTTACTCTCCGGGTCCGTAACATATCCAACAATCGGCTTTGCGTTAACAGGTATTGCATAAATCTCTCTAGGGGCAGGATTTACAGCTTTGGGAATAGAAGAAAAACGTTTGATTATTCTTTGTTCCATCTCTGCGACATCTATGTCACCAACCACTACGATTGCCTGCAGATCTGGTCTGTACCATTTATGATAATATGAAATAAGTGTTTCAGGAGTAGCCTTGTTTATAATCTCGGGCAGTCCTATCACATCCCTCTGTGCAAATCTGGACCCGGTTTGCTCATACTTGAAAAATGCCTTCATCATTCTGGTACGTGCATCGTCTCCTCTTCGCCACTCTTCGCGTATTACGCCTCTCTCTGCCTCAATCTCCGCAGGTTCGCAAGATATGTAGTACGACCAGTCGTGAAGTACAAGAAGGGCCGAATCGACAACTGAGGATCTTATCATAGGAACCGAAGAAAGATTGTACACCGTCCTGTCCATAGAGGTATATGCGTTTATGTTTGCACCAAACTTGACTCCGATGCCGGCGAAATACTCAAGAAGTTTCTTCTTTGGAAAATTCTTGGTTCCGTTGAAGGCCATATGTTCCAGAAAGTGTGCAAGTCCACGTTGGTTGTCATCCTCTTGCAGAGAACCTACGTTATGGATTATGAAAAATTCTGCTCTTTTGGCAGGGGTTGTACTTTTGCGGATATAATAGGTGAGTCCGTTTTCCAACTTACCAATCTTGAACTCTTTATCTGTCGTTAAAAGGTCGCTTGCTCTGAATTCCTGAGAGTAAGTAAAGTGCACACCCATTAAAAGGATGAGTGTGCATATTGTTTTGTTTATAAGTCTCATTATTTAATCAGTTTCATCTCCTGTATGAGGTGGTTTGCCTTGGCATATTTCTCGATTACCCATAGAACATAGCGAATGTCTACGCTTACCGTCTTGTTGTATTCCGGGTGGAAATAGGCATCAGAAGCTAGTGACTCCTTGTTTCCGTCAAATGCAAGTCCTATAAGCTCTCCTTTAGCATTTAATACCGGGCTTCCTGAGTTTCCGCCGGTAATATCGTTGTTAGAGAGGAAATTCACATACATCTTACCTTTCTCGCCATAATTGCCCCACTCTTTGGATTTTAAAAGTTCCAGAAATTCAGGCTTTGCGTGAAAGTCATATACATCGGGATTATACTTGTCCCAGATTCCCTGGGTGGTACTTTGTGCGCTGTAATAGATTCCATCAGAAGGATTGATAGGACCAACGGTTCCGTATGTCAACCTCATGGTTGAGTTTGCATCGGGATACTGTACTACATTTTTAGCCAGGTTCATCTGATAAAATGCTCTTATATACTGCGTTTCAAGAGAGAAAATATCTTCTTTCCCAACAACTTTGCCTTCTGCTTCGTTAAAAGGATTCATATTAGTAGACTTGGTAAGAAGCGTCATAGGATCATCTGTAAACAGAGAAGTTGGTTGGTTGCTCTTGACTGCTTCCCTGAACTTGTCGGGATGCATAAGTATGGAGTTATTAAAACAATACTCTGCAATGGCTTTTGAGTCACCATTGTATTTTACATACATTGCATTCAGGTACTCTCCCCAGAACTGTTTAGGAACATTCTCCAGAAATTCCTTAACCTGATATATAAGAAGATCTTTCTCGACTCTCATATCACTTTGAGCAAATCCTTCTTCTACAGATTGAATAAAGGATTTGTATATTGGTGTGCCAACTCTCAAGGTATCCAAATTGTCTCTTGTCTGAGCTGTTTTAAGTGAATTACATCTGTTACCCAGATAGATAAATCCGTTTCCGGAAACAAGTGTCTCCCTGAAATACTGCAATGCACTTGCAACTCCTACGGTACCTTTATATCTTACTGATAGCTTCTCAAGAAGGTTCCCCCATTTTTTAACTCTTTCAGGGTCCTGGTTTATCCACTCCTGGAGCTCCTTTTCTTGTTGTTCCTTTATACTTACAACACCGTAACGACGGAAATTGTAAACCTCACCTTGCCATAGTTCCCATACATTACTGATGCCGAAATACTGGTCGGCATATATTAAACGGACCTTAGGATCTGCATCCATCCATCTTTTCATGATGTTCAGCTTCTCTCTCCTCAGTTCTACAGAGATTGGGTTGGTAACTTTCTCTTTCTGATTGATTCCAAATGAGTTGTTGTATCTGTTTGTTCTTCCGGGGAAACCAAGAATCATTGAAAAATCGCCCTCTTTTACTCCCTTTGTAGAAATTGACAGTACTTTCTTAGGTGTCATAGGAACATTCTCCTTTGAGTATTTTGCAGGCTTTCCGTCTTTCCCGGCATATACTCTGTAAAGAGCAAAGTCACTTTTATGCTGGGGCCATTCCCAGTTGTCAGTTTCACCGCCGTATGCAGCTACTGATACAGGAGGGGCTCCAACCAGTCGGATGTCGGTATATACTTCATAATAATACAGATAGTATTTTGAACCTCTCCACATAGACATAAGCATTGTCTCCATTCCGGAAATCTTGTTGTACTTCTCTTCAATTACAGATGAGACTTTTCTCATTCCGGAAGGCAGCTTTTTGGCAGCCAGTGAGTCGGAAGTTGCCTTAACCTCGTCGGTGGCATCTACCACTTTTCTTAGAAAATATACAGATTTTCCTGCAATCGGAACCTCTTCTGTCCTCTTCATTGCCCAGAATCCATCTTCAAGATAATTCTTTTCCGGAGTACTAAGAGCATGTATGTCACCATATGCACAGTGGTGGTTTGTTATCAAAAGACCCTCTTCAGATATTATACTTCCGGTACAACCAAAATCCAGGGCAACTACTGCATCACTTATTGCAGCACTATTCTCGTCGTAAATTTGTTTTGGATCTAATTTGAGACCCTCTTTCTGCATCTTTTTGGTAAGATTTTTATCAAGAAGATTAACAAGCCACATTCCTTCGTCTGCTCTCGATATTTGAAATACTGAGAGTAGGGTGATAAGTGTGACAAATTTCATTAAATTTCTCATAATATTTATTTTGCTGATTGTTTGCTAATTGTGGCCCCTTTCTTTGAGAAGGTTATTTTAGGGTCAATCTGAATGATTTCTCCTTCACTCGATACTGAGGTCCATTTTTCCTTTGTCAGAACGTCCCATATCTTATTATCATCAAGAACATCTCTAGAATATGTAATCCTGAAAGCGTACTCTTCCTTATCATTTATTAGTGTTTCAATTCCAAGGAATCCTTCGTTCTGTGCAAGATGACTGGAAAGTGCAGGAATATTCCGCGAAACAAGAGGTTTATCAAGGCCGAGGTATTCCATTTCATATATGGCCTCGTTTTTTCCGCCCCATTTCTCGCTGTTCTTGCTGAATTTCTTTGAGTATGTATCAAATTGTCTTACAAGAAACTCTTTTCTTGTAATTGTTCCTATCTCTTTATCAAGGCCAAGGAATTGAAAGTTGATTTGTACAAGTTTAGTACCGCCACCATGAACAGGCATCTGTAGCTCTTTTTGTTCTACTATGGATTTAAGAAACTTCTCGTCAACAGGCTCATTCACGTTCATATAAAGCCTTATTGTCATCGGTTGTCCCGATTCTGCCTCAAGACCGTAATAGCCTTTGTTTGTAAGTCTGAGCTGCATTCCAAGGTAGTTAGGGTCCATTCTGTCGGTCATATTCCCGGTATGGATGGTAATAACCTTGATTTTTGCAGCATCTGCAGGAGGAGTTGCGATTTTAAACTTTGAAACGGCACTTTTTGCCGCTGGAGCTTCTGCGGTTACTGTTTTGAAGAGGAAAAACAGAGAGATAAGGGTAAAGATTTTTAAAGAATGTATCATTTTATTGTTGCTCCTTTTTCTGTAAATGAGAATTTGGGATCGACCTCGCTTATTGCTCCCTCTTTGTCTTTTATTGTCCATTTTGTTCTATTAAGGATCTCCCATATTTTATCGTCGTTGAGAGCATCTTTAGAATAGGTAATCCTGAAGGCATATTCCTCCTTGTCATTAATGACTGTTTCTAAGGATAATATTCCTTCTATTTGAGAAAGATGATTTGAAAGATATGGCAAATTTCTGGTTATAAGTGGTTTGTCAAGGTCGGGATAAATTAATTCATAAATAGCCTCGTTCTTTCCACCCCATTTCTCTATATTCTTTTTATAGGGGACATTGAATCTGGTAAGTTGTCTTTCGAGAAATTCTCTGCGAGTAACAGTATCTATCTGATCCTCCAGCTTAATATACTCAAAATCTACTTTAACTGTATTTATACCACCGCCATGAACAGGCATATTAAGTTCTTTAAGTTCAACCATAGATTTCAGGAAATCTTCGTCAACCGGCTCGTTCATATCCATATATAACCTTATAATAAGAGGGCATGCATATTCTGATTCAAGACCGTAGTAACCCTTTTTTGCAAGACGGATCTGGATTCCAAGATAATTGGGATCCATCTTGTCGTACATTTTTTCTGTACGTATTGTTATTACTTTAATCTGTTGAGCTTCTACAGGAGGTGTTGCTATTTTGAATTTTGCTGGAGTGTATATACTTTCCTGTATTTTCTCCGGTGTTGTTTCGGAAGGGATATAATAAATATTTACCTTACTGTGTTTTACATATGTTGACACACCATATACACCGGGAATCTTCTGAAGTTGTGCTGAGAAAGCTTTTGAACTGCCGTAGCATTTTACAGAACGTAACCCTTCTACAGTTAATATCTGCAATTGTTCGTGTTTTGTCTCATCTCCCCATTTCTCGTCAATTGTTGGAAGCTCCCATACTGAACCAAGCAGAAGAGCCGCGGCAAAAAGCGTTATTGTAAGAATTGCAGGTATCCATCTAAACCCTTTTTTATTATTGAAAGAAAGAGCATTCTTGTTGCAAGAAGATATACACTCTCCACAAAGAGTACAATCCACATTCTTTACACTATCTGTTTTATCTACATTTATTCCATAAGGACATTTTTTTGCACAAAGACCACAATCATTACAAGCCTCTTTTGATCTGGTAATTCTCAGTAATGGGAAAATTTTAGGTTCTTTGTAGAATATCTCGCTCAGATAACCTATCAGTGATGCGGCAGCCAGCAGATAGATCCACGAAACGGAGAGTCCGCTTAAATTGATAGCCGCAAAAATTCCTATAAGAACAGTAAAAGTTATTGCATATTTGAAGATATTGCTTAATCCTCCTAGTGGACAAATGTACTTGCACCAGAACATCTTTATGAAGAAGTTACCAAAAACAAAAACAGCAATAGCCAATATTGCCATCCACATGGTAAGTTCTCCCTGGAACCCTGTGGCAGCTGCATAATAGGGATCGAAATTCTTGCAGAATAATTCGGAATCAGTAATGGTATAATAGAATATAATAAAAAGAAGAATGTATTTGAAACTTCTCAGAGCCTTATCTAGGTATGATCCACTCTGTATAACTACCTCTTTTACCTTAACTTTTGCGCGAAGTTTTGCAAGATATTCACTTCCCCATCCTAATGGACAGAGATAGCCGCAAAAAAGTTTGCTGAAAAGGATAACGGCAATTGCAAGTACAATACCCATCATAATCTGGGTCATGGTCATGCTGCAGGCCATAGAACCTGCTACCAGGTATGTGCCTAAGGTTTCAAGTCCTCCCAGGGGACAATAGGCTTCAGGATCTGCTGTCTGGTTTCCAAAGATTTTCGTAAGGAAAATGATAATTGCAAGAAGAGTTCCCCACTGCAATATGTGACGGAACCAATTTTTCTGTAATTTTTTCATTAAATTATTAGGGTTTTATAATAAAGTGTAAGTAAATTTCATGCAATCAACCAGTGTTGGACTAACGAATGAGAGATTAGTTTAAAGTTAGAACGATTAATTATAATTTATCGATTTATTTTAACAATTTCGTATATAAATCAACGTTTAGAACCAAAATTAATTACTTTTGCCATCATGAAAAAATTATTTTTATCTTTTTTTGTACTGGTTTTACCGTTAATTTGCATTGCGCAGGTAACAGATTTAAACCAAAAACTACCGACAGATAAGTCTGTTAGAGTTGGTAAGCTCAGCAATGGAATGAGCTATTTTATAAAGCAATATTCAAACCCTAAAGAGAGGGGTGAATTCTACATTGTACATAATGTTGGAGCAATGCAGGAGGAGGATAATCAGAACGGCCTTGCTCACTTTCTCGAGCATATGGCATTCAACGGAACAAAGAACTTTCCCGGAAAGAGCATGCTTAATTATCTTGGGAGCATAGGAGTAAGGTTCGGATACAATGTAAACGCCTACACGTCTAAAGAGAGAACGGTATACAATATTTCAAATGTTCCTCTGATAAGAGAATCAATAACCGACTCCGTTTTGCTCGCTCTGCATGACTGGTCGTATTATATATCATGTCTGCCGGAAGAAATTGAAGCTGAAAGAGGGGTAATTCGTGAAGAGTGGAGACTTGGCGACAATTCAAGAAGCAGAATGATGAGGAAGGCAAGTGAATTTCAGTATAAAGGGTCCAAATATCCTGAGAGGACCGTGATAGGTCTTCCTGAAGTGATCAACAATTTTGTCCCTGCCACTCTTGTGAATTTCTACCATAAGTGGTATCGGCCCGATATGCAGGCAATTGTACTGATTGGCGATTTTGATGTGGACCAGATGGAGAAAAAGGTGATTAGTACCTTCTCGTCAATTCCAAAAACAGAAAATCCTACGCCAAAAATTTTATATTCTGTACCGGACAACAAAGAACCGATCGTTGGAATAATAAGCGATCCTGAAACAAAGGCCAGCGCTGTTAAACTAATATTTAAACTTCAGGGGCCGGATGCGGAGCAGAAACTTACGTTAGTGCCAATTTACAACTCAGTTGCCGGACAGCTCATTACTGATATGGTTCAGTCAAAACTTGATGCAGCAAAGGATGGTCCGAATCCTCCTTTTAAAACTACTGCGGCAGTTTTATCGCCAGGTAGTGCGAACCTGACCTTTCTACAAATGACATTTTCTCCGTTGAACGACGATTACATGCTGGCTCTTAATGGAGTACTGACAGAGATAGAGCGTGTGAAAAAATTTGGCTTTACTCAAAGAGAACTGGATATAGCCAAAGCAGGAGCAGCAAAAAAACTGGAAGCCGATATTAGCAAGTTGAGCAAAAGAAAGAACGAGGATTTTGTATCTCCGGTTATTGAACATTTTACCAGGGGCGAGGCTCTCACTCCAGAAGAATACAAAAAAGACAAGGAACGCGAAATATTGCAATCTATTACAATAGAAGAAATTAATCGGAATATTTCCAGGTTTTTGACAGATAATAACAGAATTGTTCTGGTTTCTTGTCCGGAAAAGGACCGCGATAAAATCCCGGACGAAAAGGTAATTGCTGAGGCAGTTGTGAATGCCGGTCAAATTGATGTAAGGCCATATGAAAATAATTTAGACAAAAAAAGTCTTGCCCCTGACCTTAAATTGACCGGATCACCCATTGTTACCCAAAAAGACTGGACAAAATACGGATTCAAAGAGTGGACGCTTAAGAACGGGGTTAAGATATTTTGGTACAGGAATAGTGAGCCGGACTCAAGAATGACCATTCAGGCATACAGCAAGGGAGGTATTGTCTATGTTAAGGAGGTTGAGATAGCGTCAGCAAAACTTCTGGAATATGCATTGAGGACTAAAGGGCTGGCTAACCTTAATGACAAGGAACTTAAACTCTACCTGTCCGAGAAAGATGCTTATCTGTCAACTTCTCTAAGTCTCAACTCAGAGTCGGTAAGCGGATATTCGTCGCTTAAGGATACTGAAACCTTGTTTAAATTGCTATATCTGAACTTTGTCTCACCGAGATTTGATGTGGAAAATTTCACAAAGATGATTGACCGTCAGAAAGAGCTTATGGCAAAAAGTGCAGACTCAAAAATAAGTATTTTCAGAGACAGTGTCACAAACATCAAGTATCAAAACAACCCTTACATGAGACCGCTGAAAGTATCTGATTTAGATAAAGCAAACTTAGAATCGGTTAAGAAGGTCTATTTTGAAAGGTTTGCAAACGCTAATGACTTTACTTTTTTTATAATGGGTCCGCAAACGGATGAACAGATAAAGCCATTGATAGAAAAATTCATCGGCTCTTTGCCTGTAGGCAAGAATATGGAAAACTATAAGGAGAGTGTCTATATTCAAAAGGGTGTCAAAGAACTGAGATATTACGACAATGAGATGCTGACACCAAAATCACAGATAACAGTGAATTACAACGGCACAATGGCTTACAACCAGAAAAACATACTGACGCTTTACTTTTTAAAGTATGTTCTGTCTGACAGATACATGAAATCTATAAGAGAGGAGAAGGGTGGAGCTTACTATGTGAGTGTCTCTGCAGATCTCATAGCTAACCCTAAAAACAGGGTTGAGCTCTCAGTAGAATTTGAGACTGACCCTAAACTAAGGGATGAACTTATAGGGATTGTCCAGAAAGAGATAGACGACCTGGTTGCAAACGGGCCCAAGGCATCTGAAATAAAAGATGCAGTTCTGTATGTAAAGAAAAATCATAAGGACAGAGAGAAGAACAGTGACTACTGGTACGGACGATTTAAAAGCTTAATTCTTGATGGAACAGATATCTATGATGGAGAAGAAGAGGGAATAGACAAGGTTTCTACAAGTGATATACAAAAACTTGCAAAAGAACTATTTAGTCAGGGTAACAAACTGACTTTTATATACGGGACTAAATAATTAATATATAAACAGATACATGAAAAAGAGAATTATTACTCTGGTTTTGACTTTTTTTATACTTACCCCATTTGCTATTGCAGACGAGGGGATGTGGCTTGTAAATCTGCTTGATAAGCAGCTGTATGGCCAGATGAAAAGCAAAGGTCTTAAATTGAAGGCCAACGAAATTTACAACGAGGAGGGTGGAGCACTTAGCGATGCTATCGTAGCTATTGACGGCGGGAGCTGCAGTGGAAGCATAATCTCTCCGGAAGGGCTGATGATTACTAACCACCACTGTGCATACGGCGATGTACACTCTCTCAGTACTGCAACAAAAAACTATCTTGAAGATGGTTTCTGGGCCATGAAAAGAGACCAGGAGGTTAGCATTAAGGGGAAGACAGTCACCTTTTTAAGAAGGGTGATTGATATTACAGATGAGGTTGTCAAAGTGATTGACTCTCTTGACAAGGCTGGTCCACGAGGCCTGTTCTTTATGAATAAGGTCTCTGCAGTTTTTGAAAAACGTTATGAGGCAATTCCTTACGAAAAGTCTCTGGAGTCTATGTGGAGAGGTAGCAAATACTATCTTTACTTCTATGAAACTTACAAAGATATCAGACTGGTAGGTGCACCTCCTGTATCTGTCGGAGCCTTTGGCGGTGAAACCGACAACTGGGGCTGGCCTCAGCACAAGGGCGATTTTGCCATGTACCGCGTTTATGCATCAAAGGATGGCAAGCCTGCTGAATATTCAAAGGATAATGTTCCGTTGCAGGCAAAAAGATTTCTTAAAGTATCGGCACAGGGTGTGAAAAAGGATGGTTTCACTATGGTTCTTGGATACCCTGGCAGGACAAACAGATACATGTCTTCTTATGAGCTTACAGAAAAGTTCGAGATTCTGAACCCGGTTGCAAGTGGCGTCAGAAGGGCCAAGCTTGACGTGTGGAAAAAGTACATGGATGCCTCTCCGGCAATAAGGCTTAAATATTCCGACAAATATTTTGGAGTAAGCAACTATACAGATTATGCAAAATGGGAAAATATCTGTCTTGAACGCTATAAGGTTGTTGATGAACTGACTGCTGTAGAAAAACAACTGGACGAGTGGATAAAGTCCGACAACTCAAGAAATGAAAAATACGGCAATGTACTGGCCAATTTAAAGAAGGGTTATGAGATAAGTGCAGGAATTGTGAAGATAAGAGAGTATTTCCGCGAATCAATGGTAAGAGGAGCAGAGCTAGTCGCTCTGGGACAGAGATTCAACGCTCTTGTAAACACTCTGGAGAGAGCTAAAAAAGACAGCATGAGTATCTCTGACAAAGAGATTGATGTTTTTGTGACACAGAATGCCATGCCTGCTTTCAGAAGCATAGATGTTGCTGCAGACAGGGAGCTATTCAAAGTGATGCTTAAATATTTTACAACTGAAGTTCCGGAGAAATATTACGACAAGGGTTTTGCAGACCTGCTCCACTCATTCAACGGCGATGTTGTAAAGCTTGCAGATTATGTATATGACAACAGTATTCTTACAGATTCAACCAGAATGGTCAACTTCTTCAACAAGAAGAGACCGGTAAAGGATATTCTGAGCGATCCTGTAACCATTATTGTAAAGACAACCGGAATCAGACCATACAACAGTACAGAGGATGCTATCATGAAAAACGCAAACATAGACCTGGGCAAAGAGCGCTCAAGCTTTGTAAGGGCACTGTATGAAATGAAGAAGGACAAGGGAGTGGTTATGTATCCCGATGCAAACTCTACTATGCGCCTTACTTTTGGCGAGGTAGGTCCGATAGAACCAGCAGATGGTATTTACTACCACTACCAGACAACAACAAAAGGGCTGGAAGAGAAGTACAATCCCAAAAATTACGAGTTCAACATGAAACCTGATATGAGGTCCCTTTTAAAGAGTGGCGATTGGGGTAAATGGGGCCAAAACGGAAAATTATATGTTAATTTCTTGTCTGACAACGATATCACAGGAGGAAACTCAGGCAGTGCCGTTATGAATGGTAAAGGAGAGCTTATAGGACTTGCTTTTGACGGAAACAGAGAATCAATGTCCGGCGATGTTTACTTCAAGGAGGGCTATTGCAAATCAGTTTGCGTAGACATCAGGTATGTCCTTTGGGTAATCGACAAATATGCCGGAGCGAACCACCTGATTGACGAAATGACCATTACCACCAAATAAAACTGCGCCGCAATATGTGGTAACTATAAGATTATCTGTGAATTAAAAAATGCGAAATTTTATAACAAAAATTTCGCATTTTTTAATTCATTTACATACAGATAAATATTACAAATTGCGGCGGAGTTTTACTTGTAGTTCTGCGGAAGCAGATTTGGATTAACATTTACCGCATTTGCCGGCAGAGGGAAAATCCATAGTTTTGAATCTGGTTTTAGTTCATAAGTTTTCCCACCAATTGTTTTTGAAAGAGTCTGTTTGTAATCATCTAACTGGTTCCATCTTTTTTTGTTGATGAAATTGTGGCAGGTGTACAGATTTTCTCCATGAGCAGTCTGTTTTAATCTGAATATTGCATCTGCCTTATTATTTACCACTCCCTTAAGCGGAGCATATAATGATGGATCAATTCTGTTAATCCGTATTGCGTCCAAAGCCTCCATTGCTGCAGAAAAATTGTTTTTATTAATTTCTACCTCTGCAACAATAAGGTACATTTGAGTAGTTTTTATCCCGCCGCCATTCCATCCAGATTTGACATCAAATGTAAGTGTATAATTAAGTCCTAACAGGATATTACCCAGTCCCATTACATAGTCGTACATCATACGGTCAGATGTCATCTTATCACGACTTGCATGTCCCGGTTCAAATGCATTCCAGGCTTCAGTTGTTATGGCGTTCATCAATTCAGTTCCAAAAGTTGTGAAGAGGTCCTCTTCACATTTTAAAAGAGGACGAAAAACAACATCGTATGTATTTCCCAGTATGTTTCCTTTATAGACTGTAAGCATTTGATTATAATTGTTTACAACACCGTTAATTGCAAGTGCCTGCTTTGCAGCATCCGAAGCCTCATTAAATTTTTGCATACTTATCAATGCTAGGGCTTTTACTGCAAATGCACATGGTTTGCTCATACGCATACGGTTAACTGCTGCAACAGGTAAAGCATTAAGCTGGATTGCCTTGTCAACATCTGCAATAATATTATCATAAACCTCCTTAACAGTTGCTTTTTTTAATAGAATGCTTATATCCCAGTCTTCTTTTAAATAAGGAATTGCAGGATCAGTGGCTGATGTTGCCGGGTTGTATGCTTTAGCAAATTTATTTACCAATATATAATGGTAATAAGCACGGAGTATTAATGCTTCGCATTTTAGCTGATTTTTTACAGATTCGGGACCTGTAGCTTCGTCAATCCTTGAAAGAATTGCGTTAGAAACTTGTCCAATATTTAGGTATCCAGTCTCATAGGTGTAATCATAAGCAGTCAGTTCGGCCATTTTTTCTATGTTTGCCTCATCCCATGAGTAGATAATAGCCGGTCGGGTCTTATTGGGATTACTTAGAAGAGTAGGTATATTTTGAAATGTTCTTATAACATCACCGGACATCCAACGCATATCATCGTCGTACATAGTAAATATTTTATTGAGAAGCATCTCAAGCTGATCGGTAGTTGTAAGTAAATTTTTCCCTTTAGGTTCAATATCAGTGAATTTAGAGCATGAGCCTGTAAGTAGAATTACTCCAATTAGGAGGCAGTATATAACTTTTTTCATTTTTTGTTTTTTTATAAGTTAATGTTCACTCCAAAGATGTATGAGCTTGGATTGCGTATCCCAAGAGTTTCCGGGTCAACACCTACATCGTTCTTTATCCAAAGATATTTAGGATTATCTATCTGAAAACGAAGGCTAAGTCGGTTTATTCCTGTCCCCAAAAACCACTTTTCAGGTAAATCATATCCTACAACAATATTACGAATCTTCAGAAATGCTGCCTCTTTTACCGAAATATCGGAATATCTGGGCTCCCAACCACTATCTGTTGATCCATAATGTCCTATACCAGGAGTATTAGTCTGTTTTTCCGGTGTCCATGCATTGAGGAAATAGCTTGCAATTGCTGAATATTGAACTCCGGATGTTTCAAGTTCTGCAAGAGCTCGCATTTTGTGTCCACCATAATACGACATCATAACATTAAGATTGAATCCTTTCCATGTAAAACGGTTCTCAATGCCTGAAACTACTTTTGGTTCACTTTGTCCTGAATACTCCATTATACTTATGCCACTGTTTTGTGCATTTGTGGATTTAACGCCATTTTCAATATACCATAATGTCTGACCTTTCTGTCCTTCCTGATCACTGATGCCAGCAAAACGCCATGACCAAAGGGCGCTGGTAGGGTAACCTACCAGATATGGATTATCTATTAACTCTATAGCATTTGTTGAGGCGTTTTCAACATCAGTAACTTTGTTTTGGTTGTAGGAGAAGGTCAAACCTGTTGTCCAGCTGAAACTGCCAGGGTTAAGTTCTCCGAACCAATCGTAATTTAGAGCAACCTCTATACCTTTATTGTGCATACTTGCCATATTTGCGAACATAGAGGTAAATCCTGTTGAAGGATCAAGTGTTTTGTTAGAAAATATATCCTTACCCACTTTATTATACAAATCAATTGATCCACGTAATCGGTTACCTGAAAGGGAATAGTCAAGTCCAATATTTGTGGTTCTGCTCTGTTCCCACTTCAGATTTGGGTTTGCCGGACTTTCAACCTCACTATAAGGGAGATTTGTGTATTGGTTAAAATCTGTTGAACTTGCAGTCATATAACTAGTAGCCCCCTGATAAATGTTACCTGTTACACCATAACTGGCACGCAGCTTTAAGAAGTTTATACAATTAATATTTTTTGCAAATGATTCATTATGGATATTCCATCCGGCACCGACTGACCAAAGCGGTTTTCCACGGAATTTGGAATTCAGACCATAGACATCGGCATAATCTTTTCTGAAAGAGCCAAACAGGTTATATTTTTCATCATAAGTATAGGTGAAATTGGCATAACCCGATCCATATCGGTGAAATTGTTCTAATACAATTCCCATCCCATCTCGGAAATATGGGTTGAATACAAACTGATTTGCAGGGTAAGTACCTAACATATAATATGGAGCAGATGTTAAAAGACTAAGTGCTCCAAAGTCCATTGTTTGTGTTGAACTGTTTTGTAACTGTTCATCGTAACCCAAAACGAGTGATTTGGTACCATTGTATTTTGTCTGTCGAAACTCCAGCCCGGCAAGGGCTGTCACAGTATGTTTGCCAAAAGAGGTTGAATAGTCAATCTGACCTCGGGCCGTCCAGTATTTGCCATCGGTATTAGTGGTTCGTAACATACCTCCCGTACGTGGGGTAAGATAAATAATCTTGCCGTTTTCCATAGTAGTATAGGCATTTCTAATAGAACGTGCAATATGACTTTCTGAATTTGCATGCCATTGGGTGGTAGTATGCTCGTTTTCATAGACAAACTGAAGATTTGCAGTAAGTCCTTTTAATATTTTGAAAAGCAGATTCCCGTGATATCTGGTATTCTGACGATCGGTTGACTGGGCATTATTGTAAAATTCTTCCTGAATATTTACTCCCAAATCATAAAGACCTTCTTCTCCTTTGCTGCTCCAGTATTGATTTCCATTATACCAGTAGTAGTAAGGTTTGGTTGTTCCATCGTTATTATAGAGAGTTTCATATGAGGGGTGGGCCCATGGATTAGCATGATTTGAATTTTCGTCATAACCTGCCTCTTTACGTTTAATATATATTCCATTTATACCAAAAGTTGCAGTTAACCAGGGTGAAACTTCATAAATCCCTTTATAGCTTATGTTTAGCTGATTTTGGCCAGAATTTATAATGCCATTATTATCCGATTTATAGTTAAATGTAAGATTACTTTGAAATTTTTCAGAACTGTTTCGTAAAGAAAGGTTATATTGTTGTCTGACCTGACGTCTGTAAATTGCCTCTCCGTACTCCTTTGCAAAGTTATTTTTCTTTAATCCATTCAGAACAGTATTTAACTGATCACGAGTAATCTTGTTTGTGGCAAGTTGATAATATGCATAATGTATTGGTGATATGCCACGAGATCCGCCTTCAATATCAGATTCGGTAGCTTGAACAGGGTTTGAAACCTCACCGTTATTATTGAAGAAATAGTATTCATAATAATCAGATTCAACTTTCACCTGTTGTTCTGCATCCATGTAGAAGTTATCGGCATAGTTCATGTTTCTTTTATCGAAGATTGAGAGGTTGGATGAGAAATCTATGTCGATTTTCCCTTTTTTGCGTGCTTTTTTTGTTGTTATTACAATAATACCGTTTGATGCGCGTGCACCATAGATGGCTGTTGAAGCTGCATCCTTCAATACGTTTACGCTTTCAATATCATAGGGGTTCAAATCCTCAATCTTACCTTCGATAGGCATACCGTCCACAACCAGCAATGGATTGGTTGCAGCGTAAAGTGAACTTGTACCACGGATAGTAGTCTTGCCACCGTATGTACTCAAACCTGCCACGCGCCCTTCAAGGTTGTTCATTATATTGGCGGTATAACGCTCATCTATTTTCGCAGACGAAATTGAAGCAATGGCACCAGTTACCCTCTCTTTAGGCATATCCTGGTAACCTGTAACAACAATATTTTCAAGCAATATTATGCTGGAACTGAGATTGATGATGAGGTTGCTGCTCTTACCTACTGTCACCTCTTTTGTCTCCATTCCTATAGAAGAGATAATAAGAACATCTCCCTCCTTTGCCTCAATCTGGAACTTTCCGCTTAAATCGCTTGAGACAAACTTCTTGTTGTTCCTGTTCCTTATTGTCACTCCGGGAATAGTCTCACCAGTATCATCCCGAACGACACCGTTAATCAACACAGATTTTTCCGGAGCTGCCACAGGTGCCACTGCGGCAGGAGAAAGAGCAATGTTTTTGCCCTCTATCCTGTAGCTGATTTTCTTGTCGCCAAACAACTGGTTAAGGACAGATGCAAGGTTCTGGTTCTCGCATTTGATAGTTACAGGCTGACTGATCTCCTTAAGCATGTCGGAATAGACAAACTTGTAGTCTGTAGCCTTTGTAATTGCAGCCAACACCTCTTTAAGGGGCCTGTTCCGCATGTCGAGAGAGATGTTGTTTTGTGCTGCCATGCTTAGAGTAATAAAACAAAAAAACAAGACAAACAACAGTTTTTGCCTTGTTAATGCACAAATAAGTTTTTTATTCATAAATTTAAAATTTGGATATACACTTATAACAAGTTTGTGGTATGGTATCCCTAAATTTCAAATGTTTCTTACCCTCAAATATGCTATATTATCAACAATATTGTAATCCACCGGAGAGGTGAATTTTATCAGCTCAAGGACCTGTACCAGAGACTCTGCATTGAACGAACCGGTAAACTTGTGTCTGAGGATAGCGTTATCGGAAACTACAATTTTTGCCCCGTGCCACCTTTCCAGCATTTTCACAACCTCACTCATTGGTGTCTCATCAAAAACGAGTTCCCCTCTTTTCCATGCAACTTTTTTTGTTGTGTCTGCATTATGGCTTATCAATTCCACTCCGTTCCTGTTGAAGATAACAGTTTCATTGGGAACCATTTCAATTGTCTGCTGTACCATTGCGCCTCCGTTTCCTTTCACCTCCTTGGCAAGCTGTATCTTCCCGGTGAAAAGCGTGGCCTGTTCTGAGTCATCGTTATTGTATGATTTTATATGAAATTTTGTTCCCATAACTTTTACCGTCATTCCTTTGGCAGTAGTAACCACCATTGGTCTTTCGCTGTTTTTTGCTACTTCAAAAAATCCTTCTCCTTCAAATCTTATCTGTCTGGAATCACTTGAGAAGTGTTCGGGAAATATGATTTTTGAATCGGAGTTGAGCCATACAACAGTACTGTCTTCCAGCACTATTTTGCCCTTTACCCCTCTTTCGGTATAGAAGGTGTTAATCACATCAGTTTTGGGACCAATTGTCAAAGAAGATGTAGTGACCATCTCTTCTTTTGCATCAGAATTGAATTGGTATAAATTCAGCAAAACAGACAACAACAGCAGAGTTGCGGCTGCAACCACTACTGCGAAATAATACTTGCCGGTCTTCATTTTTGGTGATTGTTGCGAAATATTGCCTCTGAACTCCTCTTTGTTTTTCCCCCTGATTTTTTCCTTTACATCGAGCAGCCTATCTCGTATCTCTTCCTTAGAAAAAATGTGCAGGCTATCTTTTGACATATCCTGAGAAACGACCAGATTCATAAGGTTAATGTAGTAAGATTCGTTCATCTTGCTGCTGCTTATCCACTCAGTAACCTCCTTCCGCTCCCGTTCAGTTGCCTCTCCAACTATATGTTTTATTAGTAATCTTTTGTTCATCGCCGGTTTGCTTTAATGTCCGTTAAAATAATCCTTCAGGTTTTTCCTAAGTACTCTCAAGGCCGACATAATCCTGTATTCCACAGTTTTTACCGATACTCCCATAATTTGTGCAATCTCTTCATTCTTTTTGCACCCGTAACGGCTCATTTGAAAGAACTCTTTTGTCTTTGGTGTCATCTCGGTCAGACTCTTTCTTACAAGAAATTCTATCTCTCTGTAAAGTACTGTGCTCATTGTGCTGCATTCCAGGGCTCTGGATGCTGTCAGCATCTCTTCTTTCTGGAGATGTGTACTATGTTTGGTCTTTACAATTTCTCTGTTCAGGTAATTTATTGTTTTGTTCTTTGCTACAAATAAAAGATATGGAAGGGGTATTCTGCATTCGTCTACCTTTGATAAGTTTTCCCAGAATGTTATATACGTATCCTGGGCAATGTTCTCTGCCACGGACCAGTCTTTACAGTAACGGTATATGTACAGAACCACACGCTCATAATATAAATTAAAAGCTGAATCAAAAAAATCCTGACCTTGTGATTCTTTAATATTGTTCATTAACTCTTATTATACTAACAATCTCAGCCGGTCAATCCCTAAAGTGGACTTTGTAAAAACTACTGCATAGTCTTGCCGCTCATTCCAAGTTTTTCGAGAAGAGCCTCTGGTTTTGGGTCACGACCCCTGAAGTTGCGATAGAGTATATCAGGATCCATCAAATTACCCTTAGAAAGGATATTGTTTTTGAATGCATCTGCTGCCTCACGGCTGAATATACCTTTTTCCAGGAACAGTGAGAAAGCATCTGCCTCCAGAACCTCTGCCCATTTATAGCTATAGTAACCTGCAGAGTATCCACCAGCAAATATATGGCTGAAGGAGGTTGAGAAACATGTCGAATCTACAAGTGGCAGCAGTTGTGTCGGTTTCATGGCATTGCGTTCAAAATCAACCACACTCTTGTCTGTCATAGAGCTAAGAGAGTGCCAGGCCATATCGATAATTCCAAATGAGAGTTGTCTCACGCTGGTGTATCCGCTAAGGTAGTTCTTGGCTTTGATGATTTTCTGAACAAGCTCCTGAGGAATTGCCTCACCGGTCTTGTAGTGTCTGGCAAACGATGAAAGGAACTCGCTTTCTGTTGCCCAGTTCTCCATTATCTGAGAAGGAAGTTCCACGAAGTCACGTGCTACATTGGTGCCTGTAAGCGATGGGTATTTTCCCTCTGCAAGCATGCCATGAAGCGCATGTCCGAATTCATGCAGGAACGTTGTCAGTTCATCAAATGTGAGTAAAGAAGGGTCGGTTTCTGTAGGTTTTGTAAAGTTGAGAGTGAGGGTGACAAAAGGTCTTACCTCTTCTCCTTTGTATACATAAGATTCCCTGAAGCTGGTCATCCATGCCCCTCCCCGTTTGCTTTCACGTGGAAAATAGTCGACGTAAAGCAAAGAGATGAATTTGCCGTTGCTGTCATATACCTCAAACGCCTTCACATCCTTGTGGTAAACAGGTATTGAGCTGTTCTCCTTGAATTTTAGACCATACAAAGTGTCTGCCAGATGAAAAACTGCTTTCTCAACATTTTCAAGTTTGAAATACGGTTTAAGAAGCTCGTCGTTAATGGCGAATTTCTCATTTTTGTACTTCTCAGAATAGTAACTGAAGTCCCAAGGCATCAATTCACCTTTAAAACCATTTGCATTTGCATATTTCTGAATCTCCAGAAGATCCTTCTTTGCATAAGGCATAAACTTAACCAGAAGGTCCTGCAGAAAATTATTAACAGTTGCCTGATTCTTAGCCATATTATTAGATAGGACAAAGTCGGCGTGTGAAGGATAACCCAGAAGATTAGCCATCTTGAGCCTTAGACCGGCAATCTTTTTAACATTATCCTGATTGTCAAACTCATCGTTGAATGATTTACTGCTACCTGCTTTCCAAATCTTCTCCTTGAGTTCGCGGTTCTCGCTGTACTGCATGAAAGGACCGTAGCTTGGAGCTTGGAGGGTGAATGCCCATCCTGTCAGAGATTTTGCTTTTGCATCTGCAGCTCCCATGTCAATCACGAACTGAGGAAGACCCTTAAGCTGAGCACTATCTGTAATGTTAAGGACGAACTTATTTGTAGCGGCAAGCACATTCTGTCCAAATTTGAGTCCCAGCATTGAGAGTTCAGTATTTATCTCCCTGTATTTAAGCTTGTCCTCTGCAGAGAGGTTTGCTCCATTACGAGTGAAACTCTTGTAAGTTTCGTCGAGAAGCCTCATCTGTTCAGCATCCAGTCCGGATGAATCCTTTGCATCATATACAGTTTTGACCCTGCCAAACAATTTCTCATTTAGCATTATGTCATTTGAATACCCAGTAAGTACAGGAGAAATCTCCAAAGCCAGAGCCTGCATTACAGAATCTGTATTTGATTCGTTTAATGAGAAGAAGATTGCACCTATATTGGAGAGTTTCCTGCTGGAAAATTCAAGAGCCTCAATAGTGTTCTCAAATGTAGGATCGTCAGCATTGTTTACAATTGAATCTACCTTGGCCCTTGCTTCTGCAATAGCAGCTTCAAAGGCAGGTTTATAGTGTTTGTTGCTTATTTTGTCAAAAGCAGGGGCGCCGTATGGATTTTGCGTTAATACCAATAGTGGGTTATCAGCCATTTTAGTTTTACAAGATTGAAAAATTATGAGGGATAACCCGACTATTACAATTCCGAATTTGTTCATAAACAACTATTACAGGGTTTGAACAACTAAATATTTTGTCTGTTCCCAGAATGCTTTAGGATCTGAAATCTTTAGGATCTGCATTCCATTAGCATCTACTTCGAGAGAGTAAGTTCCTGTAGGATGAACCGATAACACTTTTGCTTTCTTTGCATTTAGAGCAATCTCAGTAACCTCCCTTATGTCAATTTTCACAAATGCCGATTGTTCTGCCTGATAAGAAATCTTTGCAGACCTGAAAAGACCACCTTTAGACATTACATTTGCAGCAATAAGTTCTGATTTGGTTCCAACAATGTAATATGATGTGTTAATCTGTGCATCCTGAGTAGAAATTGTCTCTTTTTGTGCTGAAGATTCATCGCTTAGGCTGGATACATCACGCCTTAGAGTTGATACAGTTTCGTCAAGGCTGGCAATTTGCTGACCCTTAACCTTTAACTGATTGTCTTTTTCTGCAAGTTGCCTCCCAAGGTCATCAATAAGCTGAGATTTTGTCTCAAGCTCCTGAGTTAATGCAGCAAGACGTTTCTTGAATTGAGAAGACTGTATTCTATTGTCGTTCTTTAGTCTGTCAATTTGTTTCTTGTAATTTGTAATTGCTTCACCAATTGCAGCAACGTCAGATTTAAGTTGTTCCCTTGAGTTTGCCTGAACTTCGGCTCCACCTTTCTGTGATTGTAAAACAAGAATATTCTCTGCTTCACGGATAGATTTAAGACCATTTTCTACTTCATTGAGTGTAGCAAAAACCTCTTCAAATTCTGCGCTTTTAGCAGTTGAACTTACAGTCAGGGAATCCATCCTTGCCTGAAGAGCTTTGTATTTACCTGAGCTCTCTACACAAGAATTTAGTGATATGGCGAAAATTGCCATAACGGAAAAAATAAAAACATTTTTCATCATATTGATTATTAGTTATTTATGCGCGTTGTTAAAAGTAAAATTTGCTTCAAATGTAGGCATAATTTCGGATAGTGTATTAAAATATCTTTTTCAAAAATTAATTTATCTAAAACCAGAGACGATTCTGAGATTCACATTGTTATTTTGTGGTGTATTAACAATAAATTACAATTTCAGTTATGGAAAAGTCTTTAAATCATGTGGAGTTGAGAGGAAATGTAGGTTTTGACCCTAAAATCACACCTCTGGAAGATGGCGGTTTAGTAATGAGACTATCGCTTGCAACAAATGAATCATTTAAAAACAGAAAAGGAGAGTGGCAGGAGGAGACAGTATGGCACAGTGTTGTTGCCTGGAACTCAAAAGGGATGCCTGACTTTGCCCAGATAAAGAAGGGTCATTTTCTCTCTGTTCTTGGCAAGATCAAGCCCGTTCAGTATCAGACAAAGACAGGTGTGGACAAGCAGACATATGAGATAGTTGCTTATAATATAAAGCAAGGAGTTCCAGATAAGGCGGAATAAAAATAATGTTGTATTTTTACGCTCAAATAGCGTAAGAATGCGAGAATTTATTTTATACAACACTCTGTCAAGAAAAAAAGAGGTTTTTGTACCACTCACTTCAGGTATGGTCGGGCTATATGTCTGCGGACCAACCGTATATGGAGATGCCCATCTGGGCCATGCAAGGCCCGGTATTACATATGATGTTCTGGTTAGGTTTTTCAGGCACCTTGGCTACAAAGTAAGGTATGTAAGAAATATTACTGATGTAGGCCATCTTGAGAACGATTCAGATTCGGGAGAGGATAAGATTGCCCGGAAAGCCAGGCTGGAACAGCTGGAGCCAATGGAGATAGTACAGCACTATACAATCAGGTATCATGAGGCAATGAAGCTGCTAAACACATTGCCACCAAGTATAGAACCAAGAGCCTCTGGCCATATAATAGAACAGATTTCGCTTGTAGGTGAGATAATGGACAAAGGTTTTGCATATGTAAGCAACGGATCTGTTTACTTCGACGTTGAGGCATACAACAAGATTTATCCCTACGGAATATTGTCGGGCAGGCTGCTCGAGGACCTGCAGTCAAACTCAAGGGTTCTTGAAGGCCAGGAGGACAAGAAATCTTCGTTCGACTTTGCTCTGTGGAAAAAAGCAGCTCCTGAACACATCATGAAATGGCCATCGCCATGGAGCGAAGGTTTTCCGGGCTGGCACCTGGAGTGTTCTGCAATGAGTGCGAAATATCTGGGAGAGAATTTCGATATTCACGGAGGGGGAATGGATCTTCTCTTTCCTCACCATGAGTGCGAACTTGCCCAGAATACAGCAGCAAGGGGCAAGGGAGGAGTGAAATACTGGATGCACAACAACATGATCACTATAAATGGTCAGAAGATGGGCAAGTCACTGGGTAATTTTATTACTCTGGAAGAACTGTTCACGGGTTCGCACAAGATTCTCACCCAGTCATATTCGCCAATGACCATAAGGTTTTTCATACTTCAGGCACACTACAGGAGCACACTGGACTTCAGCAACGAAGCTCTTCAGGCAGCAGAAAAAGGGCTTAAGAGAATGATGCAGGCAGCCAGAGATGTTAACAGCCTGACAATTTCTCCAGATGCAGAACCAATTCTTGTATTGAAAGATGTTACAGAGGGAGTCTATACAGCCCTTTGCGATGACATGAACACACCAATAGCTATGGCTCATCTTTTTGAGGCCGTCAGAATAGTGAATCTTGTAAAGGATAAGCAGATAAAGATAAATGCCGTTGACAAAGAGACTCTTGCAAGGCTTTTTGAAGAGATTGCAATAGGCGTTCTTGGTCTGACCGATGAACAGTCGGAATCCGGAAGCGGAGATGTGCTTAATGGCGTAATAGATATGATTCTGGAAATGAGGCGGCAGGCAAAGGCAAACAAAGATTTTTCAGCCAGCGACCAGATAAGGGATAAGTTAAACTCTCTTGGTATCCAAATCAAGGATACCAAGGAGGGAACCGATTGGAGTTTGTAGAGCATTTTTATTTTAAAATTATACAATATGAAAAGACGGGATTTTTTTAAACTTGTCTCTATCGGAGGTGCCGGTCTGGCAATCAATCCGGTAATCAAGGCAGCAGAATCGACAGGATTTCTAGCTCAGGAAGCGAAGCCTGCAACCAACATCAAAGATGCACTGGCTGTCCCAAGAACAAAACATTCAATGCCGGGTCTTTATCCCGGTAAAGTAGTTAAGTGCGTCCATGACAAACCTGTAACAGATGGCGTACCCTCAGAGGAGGCAGCTTACAAGATGCTCAAGGAGGGAATGTTAATGTTGACCGGCCAGAAGAACCTAAAGAAAGCATGGAGAAAGTTTGTCTCTCCAAAAGACATCATAGGTTTAAAGGTAAATCCTGTAGCTGGCAGAATACTTACCACTTCTCACGCAGTTACTAAATCTGTCATAAAGCAACTTGAAGAAGCCGGGATCCCACGCGAAAACATAGTAATATGGGACAGAAGGGAGATGCAGCTTACAGAAACCGGATACACAGAGGAGAATTATCCCGGAATAACAATTACAGGTACCGAATGTCAGGATGAAAAAGGGGGATATTACGGCAATAATGGTAAGCTATATGCAGAGGAGAGAATAGACAAGAATCAGTTCTTTTATGCAGATGTCGATGGTGAGTATGATGCCTATACAATCCCGTTTATGGTTAACGGAGGCAAAGAATCTTACTTTACAAAAATTGTCACAGAGAAGGTAACCAAAATCATAAACATACCTATTCTCAAGAATGCAGGGCCTACAACAACACTCTGCCTGAAAAATCTTGCATATGGCGCAGTAACCAATACTGGCAGGCTCCATAAGAGTTTATGGCACGAAACATCGGCATATGTCTGTGCTTTTGCTCCTCTCCGGGACAAGGTTGTGCTAAATATTGCAGATGGGCTGATAGGCTGTTTCGATGGTGGCCCAGGTGCAAATCCTCAGTTTATATGCAATTACAATATGTTGCTCTTAGGTACCGATCCTGTGGCCGTAGACAGAATAGGGCATGATGTGGTTGTAAAGAAGAGGATTGACGAAGGAATACAAACTACAGATAAACCCACAGCATCCAGATTCATAGACCTGGCCCAGGAGTTGAAACTTGGGATTGGCGACAGAAATAAGATAGCGGTAACTGAGGTTAATTGCTCCTGACAAATAAACAGATATTATGAAGAGATACCTGATTCTTACATTGACAATATGCTTCATTTCCAGCTATTCAGCCATTGCACAGACAGAGACTGAAATAACAGTAACAAGGGAGAGAAATTTCAAAGGGACTGCATTATATGGCTTTATGAACGGAGGCAGCGACCTGTTTCTCGAATATGGATTCAGGGATCTCAGGGCATTGGAGATAAAATACAAGGGACAGGAGTACAGTATTGAGATATACTCGATGCCTACGGCCGAAGATGCTTATGGAATTTATTCACAACACACATTCAGATGCATTACTGCTGACACCCTGGGTTCTTATAATTGTCTTTCAAAATTCCAGTTTCAGGCAGTTGTAGGAGACAAGTATTACTCCATAGTTTTTGGTTCTGCTACAAAAGATATAAGAGATGGAGCAATGGAGCTCCTGAAACACTACTCTGTCACTACAAACACCACAACCGGTTCACTCAGGGAAGTTGCAATTCCTGATCAGTTTAAAAGCATGGAACGGCCTCTCTCCGGAAAATTGAAATTTATGAGAGGCCCTCTGGCTACATCAAATGTAGATTCCGAATTTGAGAATTTGCTTAAAAACATATCAAATTATAAGGTGTGGTATTTAAAATCCGGAAATCCGGACGAAAATCGTGTTTTATTGTTGTTTTCTGACATAAACGACAAAATGGTGGTAAAAACAAGAATGTCAGCAATTACTATACTTGCAGAGGGGAATGATTATATATTCTTTGGATTTTAATCAATTTTTTATACTTTTGTGATTGTCCAAAAATATGTTATCGTGGGAACTAAAGGGACTCTATTTTCTGTATTTGTACTCTCTGTATACCTCACCACAATTATAGGTGTTGGAAGGTACTCCTGTCATTGCGACCACGCATCGCAAATATCTGTTCTTGGAATCACGACAAAATGTTCGTGTGTAGAAGAGGTTCATCATAAAGACCCAAATCATCATTGCGTTTGCGGGGCACATCTTGTAACAAAGCAACCCAAAAAGGATGATTGTTGTTCACTTAAGTATTTCATGTTGAGCACGGACCACTATTCAGCAAATGGTAGTTTTCCAATTTTGATTGATTATTCTCCGGTAGTTATACCACCGGATGTGCAAAGAACGTTTTTATTGTCGGTTGTTCCTCCAAAAATCAAGACATTTCAGGCACTGTTTCATCGAGGCAGGGAGTCTCTGTTTGAAAAAAATCAGCAACTTATTTTATGATTGTATAAGTGAGATGAAAAACTCGTCTCACTGCTCTATCTTTCTTTCAATTTTCGTGATCAGCAGATTTCGGAATTTGTATTATTATATACGTACATTTAACACAATTCACAATTTAAAATGAAAGTATTTAAAATTAGCCTGTTAATAGCACTATCGCTCAGTTTTTCAGTTACCACATTAATTGCAGGGCCGGTAAAAAGGGGAGTCGCAATTGTTGTAGACAAAGCAACATACGAAAATTGCCGGACCTCAATAGATGCATACACAAATTCAATTCTAAAGGAGGGATTAAACCCAGTAGTGATAGTCGACAAGTGGGGAGTGCCAGATTCAATAAAAGTGACACTCTTCAATTTGTATAAGAACAACAACCTGGAAGGTGCCGTTTTTATCGGTGACATACCTGTTCCAATGATAAGAGACGCACATCACCTCTCCACAGCCTTTAAGATGGACCCCAAAAGAGCTTGGACAGACTCATCCATACCATCGGACAGATATTATGACGACTTTGACCTTAAGTTCAATTATATCAAAAGGGACTCTATTATTCCTTTGTATCACTACTATTCACTTGCATACGACGGCCCTCAGACAATCCATTGCGATATTTACAGTGCAAGGATAAAAGCACCGGTAACCCCGGGGAAAACCAAGTATCAGCTTATTTCTGAATATCTTACAAAGGTTGCAAAAGAGAAAGAGAGCAGACGGACAATGAGCCAGATAAGCTACTATGCAGGACATGGATACAACTCAGATTGCATGGTCGCAAGAATTGATGAAAAGTATGCGTTAATGGAGCAATTCCCTTTTCTCAAGAATCCTGAAAGGTCAATAAACTATATCGACTATACTTATGACGACAATGTGAAATACAGATTGTTGGCAGAACTTGCAAGAAAGGACCTTGACCTGGCAATTTTGCACCATCACGGGTCGGAAGACGGGCAGATGATGAATGGCTCTCCAATCTCATCCAGCACGCAAGTCTGGCTCGACCAGTCGAAGAAGTTCTTCAGGGGAAAAATTCGTGGAGCAAAGGATTCAACAGCTTCAAAACAGTATTATATAGACAATTATGGTGTTCCTGCTTCTTGGGTAAACGATGCATTCAAACCTGAGGTGATGCTGAAGGACAGTCTGGAAGATGCTGCGTTAGACATTAATATTCCAGATCTTTACGGTTATGAATCAGGGGCAAAGGTTATTCTTTTTGATGCATGTTTCAACGGCTCTTTCCACCTTGACGACTACATAAGCGGACACTATATTTTCAATCCGGGTTCCACAATTGTGGTAAAGGCCAATTCTGTAAACACACTTCAGGACACATGGACAAACCAACTTGTGGGGCTGCTTAACCTGGGAGTATCAGTAGGTAACTGGGCAAAGGGACAGCTAACACTAGAATCTCATCTTATTGGCGACCCTACATGTCAGTTTACAAGCACTTCAAATGCCAGGACAGACCTGAACGAGGCGATGACAATTAAAAAGGGAGATGTAAAGTTCTGGAGGAAGCAAATCAAAAACCCGAATTCCGAGATTAAATCTCTGGCAATGAAGATGCTTTATGAGAATAATGCCATAACTACAGATGAATTGCTCTCAATTCAGAAAGATGAGAAAAGGGCAACTGTAAGACTTCAGGCATTTAACCTTATAAAGAATTCTGCAGACGACAATCTTATAAGTGCAATCAGACTTGGAATGTACGACAGCTACGAACTTATCAGAAGACTTAGCTCACTCTATGCCGGCATGAATGGTTCTCCGTTTCTTATCGATGATATATTTACCTTGAGGTTCCAACCGGGAGTGACAAAACGTGTTGAATTCCAGCTAAAAGGAGCAGGAGAAATCTATAAGTCGGAGGATGCTTATGCGGCTTTTGACAGGGCAATGAAGGGCAAACAAGGAAGATGGTACGAGGAAGAGGCCAAAGAGTTGGACAGATTAAAGTATACTCTGGAGAATGGAGAGAAGGAGTTTAAGGACCTTCTTGACCCCAATGTTGCTGTCAAAGCAAAAAGATTTACCATATCTGCATTAAGGAACAGTTGTCAGGTATCGCATCTGGAAATTCTTTTTAAATATTATGCAGGACTGGATGCTCAGGACCAGAAACTGGCACTGATAGAAGCTTTCGGATGGTACAAATACTCTTACAGAAAGAGTGAAATAATAAAATTCTGCGAAGACCAGCTAACAACGGAAAAGGACGAAGTGATAAGGAAAGAGTTGGTAAAAACTAGAAACAGACTTAAATAAACTAACCCAAATATCTTAACTAATCCAAATTAATTTTACAACTATGAAGAAACCCAAAATTCGAATTATTTTTGCGTTGTTTCTCCTGTCTTGCCTGACTGTGCAGTTAAATGCACAATCTGCCGCGAACAGCAACTTCGCATCCTTAAAGGGTGTTGTCACTGAGAAAGGATCTCAGGGGACACCTGTAGAATTTGCTACAGTACAGGTGTTGCCACAAGGCGCGGTGACTACTACTAGCTCAAAAGGGGAATTCTCCTTCCCAAGACTTGCTTCGGGAAAGGTAAGTATCAGAGTACAGTTTCTCGGAATGGAGAGCCTGGACACTACAATCGTACTCTTAGCCGGTAGGGCAACTGAAGTGAAATTCCAGATGAATTACAGCACGTTCAGACTAAACGAAGTTTCGGTAGTGGCACAGGAGAGCAAGGCCGGTCAGGCCACAGCTTCCAATATTTCCAGACAGGCAATGGATCACCTTCAGGCAAGCTCTGTCTCTGATCTTCTTCAGCTTTTACCGGGGGGGCAGATTGCCAATCCAAGCTTAAGTACAGCTAAAACCTTCAATATAAGAAACATAGGAACTAATGCTTCAGACATGAATGCTCTTGGTACTGCAATATATGTTGATGGTTCACCATTATCAAACAATGCAAACCTTCAGACCCTCAATCCTGCAATTTCGGGATCAGGTGGAGTAGTCGGTGGCGGAACTTCGCCAAACTCAGGGATCGACCTGAGAACACTTTCAACGGATAATATCGAATCTGTTGAGGTAATTCGTGGTATTCCATCTGTAGAATACGGTGACCTTACTTCGGGTGCCGTTATCATTAAATCAAAGGCAGGTAAAGAGCCATTGAATATTCGTATTAAGACCGACCCTAGAATTTATCAGGTATCTGCAGGAAAAGGATTCAGTCTGGGAGAGAATGCAGGTAGTCTTAACGTAAGTGGAGACTATGCATATAGCGTATCACAGCCAACAGAATCTTATACCTATTATCAAAGAGCCACTGCTAAACTACTGTATTCAAACAGGTTCAGTAAGTGGGCTACCAATACATCCTTCGATTTTTCTTTAGGAAAAGATACTCGTGAAAAGAATCCGGACGATGCCAGAACTCAGTCGGCATCCGGAGCAAAGGATATTGGCCTCAGACTAAATACAAATGGAACACTCAATATTGACAAAGGTTGGCTTAACAACATAAAATATACATTGTCAGGTAACTATTCAAACAAACACTCATACAATGAAGAACTTTTAGGTAATGCTTTTTCTGCTTACTCAATGTCAAGAACCGACGGTGGAGTGTTGAGCAATAGACCAAATCAGAGGGTATATGACGCAACAGGTAAGGAACTTACAAATATCCCGCGGGGTGAAGCCAGCTACTATGCAACATACCTTCCGAATGAATATTTCAGCAGATATGACATTTATGGTAAGGAGGTAAACCTTTTTGCCAAGGTAAATGCCACTTTCGCCAAGAAGATGGGTAATGTTAATAACAGAATAGTTCTGGGTGCAGATTTCAAGTCAGACGGAAACCTGGGAGACGGCAAGGTTTATGACCTAAAGAATCCACCATACAGAGTATTAAGCACCGAGAATTCATCATCGAGACCAAGGAAATATTCTGATATTCCTTTTGTCACTCAGCTTGGCATATATGCCGAGGAGAACTTCAACTGGACAATGGGAGAGAGAGAGGTGATACTTCAGGCGGGTGCCAGGTATGACATGGTTTCCGGCAAGAGCATACTTACTCCAAGGATAAATGCTTCAATAGACATAGTGCCCCAAAAACTTTCATTGAGGGGAGGATACGGTATTGCAGCAAAGGCTCCCACATCTCTTTATCTTAATCCGGAGGATGCATACTTCGATTTTGTTCACTTCAACAACCTTAACAGCTCGTCTGTGCCGGCTGCAGAACAACTGCTTTTATGTACTACAAGAATTTACAATACGGAAAATAAAGATTTAAGGATTGCCTCAAACGAGAAAAGTGAGATCGGCTTAGACTTCAAATGGAAAAAGATGCGCTTTTCTGTTACCGCCTTTAATGAAAACTTAAAGAACGGGTATAACATGGGCAGTGAATTTAAACTATATAATTATACTGAATACCAGATTGCAACAGCAAATGCCGGGACTATTCCCACACTTACAGAGAAGACTACAAGCAAAATATTTGTACGTTATTCAACTCCATCAAACACAAAGAGATCTCAGAACAGAGGTGTTGAGTTTGATTTTGATTTAGGCAGGTTTGAATCGATACGCACTGCTTTTGTTCTGAATGGTTCGTACATAAGATCTTCAAACTGGGACGATGCATTCACATACAGCACACAGAAGAATCTGAACACTATTGAACGCAACATAGGTGTATATGAAGCAGGAAATACCAAAGAAGAGAGGGAAAGATTCAGTACAACTCTTCGTGCAACCCATAATATTCCGTCAATCGGTTTTGTTGTCACACTGACAGCACAGGTAAACTGGGTTTACAATCAATGGAGCAATATTGGAAACGACTCAACTTTTGTAAAATACATTTCGTATGAGGACGGATCGATGAAAAACATTCCACAAGGTATTGATATTAAGACCGACCCAAGGTTCTCATATCTTGTAGAAAGCAAATCTTCAAGAAGATTCATTGGTGAGTCCTGGTTCCCGACAGTTCTGTTTAATATTCACATTACTAAAGAAATAGGGAATATGTTAAGAGCATCTTTCTTTGCCAACAATATGTTCCAGAGTAAACCGCTTTATGAAAGCAAGAGAACCCCGGGATCATTCACGGTTATTAATGAATCAATACCACTATTCTTTGGATTCGAAATGGCATTAACTATTAAGTAATAAAAAGATGATTACAATGAAAAATATAATAAAAATATTTGCCGGGGTGCTGGGTACCATCTTGCTGTTCACCTCTTGTGAACAGTTTCAGGAGGCTAACAGTGCCAAAGAAGTGCAATCACTTAACACGATAGTTAAAGTGAATCTTAATATAGGTACTGCACCTGCACCTGAAGCGCTTAATGTAAAGCTGATAAACTATACAGAGAGATATGAAGTTAATACCACTGTCAGTGCCAACGGGACAGTCAATGTCGGCAATATAATACCCGGCATATACACGATAACAGTATCTACAGAGATGAACCATAATGGTTTTACATATAATTATAGCGGCAATGCTGTAAACATAGATCTTGTTACAAACAATAAACAGATAGAGATAGAAGTTGGAGCATCAAAGTCCGGAGCTCTGGTTATGAAAGAGTTATATTATTGTGGTTCTAGAACTCCCACAGGCGGTTCTTACTTCAGGGATCAGTTTTATGAGATATACAACAATAGTGAAGTTGTTCAAAATGTAAAAGGTCTATGTATCGCCCAGCTTAATCCATTGACTGCTACAGCCAATATGCCTGTGTGGCCCGGTGACGATGCTTCAAAATTCGTTTATGCAATAACTATCTGGCAAGTTCCACTGAACAAGGATTATCTATTAAATCCGGGCGAGTCGATAATTATTGCACAAATGGCCGATGACCATAAAAAGAGCAATCTTAATCCTACCTCTCCTGTCAATCTTCTAAGTGCTGAATTTGAAACTTTGGTAGCTACTACTTCTTTGATACTTGATAATCCCGCAATTAACATGTATATGGCTTTCTGGCCAGCTCCAACGGCACAATGGTTAAGCACTGTTTTCGGGAGTGCTTTTATAATCTATTTTCCTACAGAAACAATAAATCCAAATAACTTTGTCAGTCCTGTCGGTCTCACATCCAAAAACTACAAAATAAGTATAGATCAGATTGTTGATGCTGTAGAGCTGGTAGGTAATGCAAATCAGGTACAACTTAAGAGGGTTCCTGCGGTACTTGATGCAGGTGCTGCTACAGTCGGTGGCACTTATCTTTCCTCTAGTGTTGCAAGAAAAATTAAAACAACTCTTTCTGATGGAAGAATCATCTATTATGACACTAACAACAGTTCAAATGACTTTGAGGTTATGAATCCTCCTGTGATAAGAAGATATGATGCAAAGGCTCCTTCATGGAATACTTGGAAATAATGGTTAATAACTACAACATTAAAGCAATGAGAAAATTTAAAAACATATATTGGGCTGGAATAGTAGTGTTAACTATGCTGCTTTCCCAAAAAACTGTTGCCCAGGATGCTAAAGCGAAAAATACAAACCCTGCATCTATTGAGCTGATAAAGGCAAAATCCTTGTGGTTCAACACAAACAACAGCGCGGGTCTGACACTGGACAAGATGTACAACTTTAACAACCTTCTGTTTGATTATAAACTTAAGAGTGGTGATTTTAAAAGAAAATTCGAGGGTGGTGACGAAAGGCTCTTCGGAGTATCCACAGAGGGGGGACTCAACTTAGGCGGTGGTTACGTTTGGGGTAAATTCTCATACAACAACGAGAAGCAGACAGGAACCCTTTACAACACAACAATGCTTGACCCTATAAGAGGTATTCCTTACTATACCGTTGACAAAAACCTGAGTGACTGGGTAAAGCAGGATTACAACCTGTACATGAAGGCTGCAAGCAAACCAATCTGGGACATTCTTCTTCTTGGTATAGAAGCTCAGTACAATACAAAAACCGGGGCCAAACAGATAGACCCACGTTCGGTTACAGATTTTTATACTATAAACGTAAAACCCGGAGTTGTCGCAACATTTAACAATCATGTAATTGGACTGAATCTTGAATATGAAAGATTAAATCAGGAGTCCAGAACAACTAACAGCAACGGACAGTCTAATCAGGATGTGTTTGTAATGAAAGGTCTTGGTAACTTTTATACTGCTGTCGTGGGTGGTTTGCAATCACTTGGTAAGTTCGTATATAATGGTAATAAAGTTGGTGGTGGAGTGCAATACTCTTTTGCAGGTGAGAAAATGCAACTGCTTTTGGATGGTAAGTATTCATTCAGGGTAGAGGATGTAATAAGCACTCCTACAAAACCTAAAAAAGAGGGTTCTGTAAAGGAGAACAACTACGGGGCCAACCTTCAGCTTCTACTCACTGGTAAAGATCTTAGCAGGCTAGAGTTATCATATTCGAATAACGAAATTGGCGGCATTGAGTATGTTCAGGTACTTGACAACACATTTGAAGTGCAGCGCTGGGTAACTACCTATAAGAGTGTAAGGTCTACATTCTCTCAGAGTGACGTGGCCCTTAAGTATGATTTCTTCAGAGGCAACAACTTCGACTACAAATGGAGAGCCGGGGTTTTGGTAAACTACAGGAATTGTGACGATATCTACATAATGCCCGCTTCGGACATGAAAATAGAAGACCTGATTCTTGGAGTAAATGCCAAGGCTAACCTGAATCTTGGTAAATCGGGAAGACTTCTTGCCGGTGCATCATTCAACTACAAGAATAACATGAATGGTTCGTACAATTATGGTGGTGCCGATCCTACATCCCATATTATTACAGACTACATGACACCCGATTTTGAATATCTCAAGCTGAGTTACATGAAGATAGGAGGTGAACTCTCTTTATTTACAAACATAAGCCAGAGCGGACGTTCGGGAATGTTCATAAAGGTAGCAGTTGACTATTACAAGCCGGTTGACAGCGACAACAACAGGGTACTTACAAACGTTGGAGTCGGTTTTACCTTCTAAAGCAAATACATAAAGATGATTAGAAAGATTTTATTATTTCTAATGGCATCTACTCTCTCTCTGCTAACCTCACTAGAGGCGGCAGAGAGGAGTTTTGCCATTATAGTGGACATTGATACTTATAAAGCTTGCAAGACGGAGATTGATTCTTATAAAATGCTTCTTCAGAAAGAGGGTATGAATGCCTTTATCCTGGACAGGAATTGGAACAATCCGCAGCAGATAAAAGACGAACTGGTTTCCAGATATAACGATTCGGGGCTGGAAGGAGCTATTTTCATAGGGCAGGTTCCTATAGCCATGATAAGTGATGCGCAGCACTTTACATCGGCATTCAAGATGGATCAGGAGAAATACCCTATGAGCCAGTCATCTGTTCCTTCGGACAGGTTCTATGACGATTTTGACCTTAAGTTTGATTATCTGTCACAAGATAAAGAGAACAAGCTTTTTCACTACTACTCGCTAAGATGGGACTCCCCACAGAAAATATCGTGTGATATCTATTCCGGAAGGTTAAAACCAACCAGAAAAGGGGAAGAGGGTTATATGCAGATACGTGATTATTTCAAGAAGCTTCTTGCAGAGAGGGCTACAGAAAATAAGATGGACGTACTTGTATCTTACACAGGCGAAGGGTCGTTTTCAAATAGCCTCACAGCATGGAAGGAGGAGGGGATAACACTTCGTGAGCAGTTCCCTCAGGCATTCACAAATGCAAACTCATCCAAATTTCTGATGTTTTATATGTACCCATCTATGAAACAATCGGTTATAGAAGAACTAAGGAGAGATGAGGTGGATCTGATGTTGTTTCACGAACATGGAACCCCGGACAGGCAATACCTTACAGGTATCCCTTTGAGTAAAGGATCTGACGATAATATCGAAGCTGCAAGAAGATTGTTCAGGAATAGTCTCAGGAAGGAGATTCAGAAGAAAGGCGATACTGAAATGCTCAAACAATCCTGGATGAACTACTATAAGATAGACTCCACATGGTTTGCAGGGGTATCGGACCCCGCTCAGATTAAGAAGGATTCACTCGATGACATAAATATGGGAATCGTTCTTGAGGATGTTCCAAACATTAATCCCAATCCCAGGGTAGTTATCTTTGACGCCTGCTTCAACGGTGACTTCCGCGAGGATAGCTTCATTGGCGGAGAGTATATCTTTGCAAAGGGTAAGACTCTGGTGGCAATAGGAAACTCTGTGAACGTACTTCAGGACAAATCGGCAAGTGACCTTCTGGGTCTTCTTGGGCTTGGTTACAGCGTAGGTGAATGGGCACAACTTACCAATATTCTTGAATCACACATCATTGGTGACCCAACATTTCTTTTCAAGAGTGATGCGTCAGTTAAAAGAATCAATCTGAAATCTAAGGATAACGCTTATTGGCTCAAGGTTCTTAAGAGGGCACAACACCCCGACATTAAAGGAGTTGCCCTTCAGAAACTGTTCACCCTGCACTATCCTTCCCTTCCACAACTGCTTGTAGATACATACAACAGCTCGCCATACTACATGCTCAGATTACAGGTTTATCATCTTCTTCAGTTTTATAATGATGGTAAATTTGAGGAACTTCTCAAAAACTCTGTTTATGATCCGTATGAATTCATAAGAAGAAAGTCGACCTTCTCTATGGGCAGGATTGGTAAGGATGAGTATATACCTTACATAGCATCGGTCTTTATTAATGATTATCTGGACGAAAGGGTAAGGTTCAATGCAGAATTCTGTTTCGACCTTGTAGATCAGAATATGCTGAAAAAGGAGGGTGAAATGCAGATCATGAACAGCACTCTGTACAATAAAGAGAAGAGTCTCTCCGAATTCAATGCAAGAGTTGCCTCCAGGGCAGGAATGGCAAAATTAAGCATAGATGTGGCAAACAAAGAACAGAAGATGAGTTCGAGGTTATTGGGTGTAAGCATCTTGAGAAACAACTGTTACCATGCTATGGTGGATAGCTACCTCAAAGTGCTTGCCGATCCTGCTGATGATCTCAACCTCAGGATAAAACTGGCAGAGTCTCTGGGATGGTTCACACTCTCATACAGAAAGACCGACATTATATCTGCCTGCAAATCTATTGCAGCAGAGAACGGATTGGATCAGAAGTTGAAAAACGAGCTGCTTAAAACAGCCAACAGATTGGAAGTATACATGCGATAATAATAAGAAGAGATGAAGAGTAAAATTTTTAAAACAGCATTGCTTCTGATTACTATTGTTTTAGGAGCAACAGCATATGCGCAGAGTGAGATTATCCCTGCAAAGGGAAAGTTCAATTCCCGTTTTCTGATAGTTATAGACAGAGCCAGCTTTACTGCTGCAAAACAGGAGGTTCTGGATTACAAAGCAGTTCTGGAAAGCGAAGGCTTAGGAGCCATGATTTTGACAGGGGAGTGGAACAATCCTGAAAAACTGAGGGCAGAAATAAGGGATATCTACAATCAGAAGCCTGTTCTGGAGGGAGCGGTCTTTATTGGTAATATTCCGGTTGTAAGGGTGCAGAACTTTCAGCACGCCACTACTGCATTCAAAATGGATGAAGCAAACTTTCCTATTACTGACGCATCGGTGACATCCGACCGTTTCTACGACGATCTTGATCTTCAGTTTGAACTTATAAAGCAGGACGAAAAGAACAAGGGCCATTTTTACTACCGTCTTTTGGAGAGCTCTCCACAGGTAATAAAGAGTGATTTTTATTCTGCCAGGATGATGCCCCCATCGGATATGGGCGTTGAACCGATAGTTTTGCTGAAGCGATACCTCAAAAAGGTGGTTGCTGCCCATAAGGAGTCAAATCCTATGGACCAGCTGGTCATATTCAACGGACATGGATACAACTCCGATTGCCTTACAGCGTGGCAGAACGAGCAGTTTGCAATAAGGGAGCAGATTCCTCTGGCATTCAAGAGTTCAAAGGGGAACGGATTCTATAACTTCAGGCAGGATCCTTTTATGAAGTACAAGTTATATGACAAAATGCAGCAAAACGGCACCGACCTGTTTGTTTTCCATGAGCATGGCGACTTTGACACACAGTATATAAACGGCGACTATCCCGCTCCAAACTACCTCGAATATACAGCCGGCAGCAAGCTTGACAAGATTGGCCCTATGAGTGTCATGGGTACATCTCTCAGGAACACCTACAGGAGGTATAAAGGGGAGAGGGCAGAGAATTTCAAGAAGGGGCTGATTGCAGATTATGGATTTACCGAGGAGTTTTTCGCCAGACAGAGGCTGGACTCGCTTAGGGTAAGTGACTCAATATTTGCCGCGGACATAAACATTGTCTTGAAGGACCTTGCCAAGGTTAAAATGCAACCTAAGTTCACGATTTTTGATGCTTGTTATAATGGCTCTTTTCATAGGCCTGGCTATGTGGCAGGTTACCACATCTTTGGTGATGGCAATACTATTGTCACACAAGGCAATACCGTTAACGTTCTTCAGGATAAATGGTCGCTTGAGCTTATTGGAATGGTTGCCGAGGGAGCAAGAGTGGGTTTCTGGCAGAAGGAGTTCCAATATCTGGAATCACATCTTATAGGTGACCCGACATATCGTTTCTCTACGGATGGACCAAATTCCACTACTTCCATTAACCGCGACCTGGCAATTAATGTAGTTAACACTAGAGCAGGCATCAAGGGTAAATCAAAAGTATGGGAGAAATATCTAAAATCGTCTAACCCAAATTTGCAGGCACTTGCCCTTAAGCAATTGTCAAAGAATCCACCTAAGGATTTTTCCGACATTCTTCTGAATACCTTCAAGAGCAGCAAGCACTTCAGTGTAAGATTTGAGGCACTTAAGAGACTACTGGATAATTCCGGTGGAGAGGCGAGAGACTATCAGAACATGATTGAGGCTATCCGTCTTGGTTTGGATAACCCGTATGAGTTTATCAGAAGGTTTGCTACCCGTTTTGCCGGTTACTCCGGAGATCCTGTGCTGATTCCTTCTTTGGTAAGCACTGTTCTCTTCGCAAATGAGAGTCAGCGTGTACAATACGCCGCACAAGGTTCGCTGCAGATGTTCGACATCACTGCTGTGGTAAATGAGATCGAAAGACAGGCCAAGGCTTCAAATCTTCCTGACAAGGAGAAGGTTGCAAAAGATCTTGGCGACTACTACAAGGGTCAGCTTAAATTGCAGGAGAAGTCACTAAAGGTTATTCTTGACAAAAATGCAAAGCAGGAAGATAGGATATCGGCAATACGAAGTCTCCGTAACTACAATAACCACAAGCAGACCGTGAGTCTTCTTGGAGTATTGGGTGATTCTGGCGACAACACCGCCGTAAGGACAACACTTGCAGAGGCATTGGGCTGGTTTAATCTCAGTATCACAAAAGGCGAGATCGTAAAAGCCCTGAAACTGGTCCATGACAATCCGGGAACACCTCCTGAACTGAAAAAGGAGGCACTCCAAAGTCTCAATCGGTTGTGGTACATGGGGACGCACATTGTGTACCCTGTTTTAAGGTAAGGTGCGGGATTTTCCTATACGTGCCCCGGCTTTACCCACTTTGTCACAGTGCTAAAAAACAAATGCGGAAACAGATTATGCTGGTATATACAGCTGCAGTTCCGCTTGTTGTTTTTTTCAACGCACTGTTCCTTAAGTGGGTACCCAAAGCCTCATGGCAAGTATCTTCAAATCCCGCCCCTTACCCATTAGCACATTAGCACATTAGCACATTAGCACATTAGCACATTAACACATTAGCACATTAAGCGTCACCAAGTATCTTTTTAATTGTACCTTTGACACATGAGTAATAAAAATATCCTGACCCCTTTAAAGAAGTACTTATGGGGCAGTGTCCCTTATCTGTTTTTCCGCCTGGTCAATTCAAAGCTTGATAAACACAAGTATTTCAGGTTTATCAAAGTAAATGGATATACTCATTATCCCTACGATTACGCTCAACATTATCTTGATATGGAAGTCAATGTAATGACTGACGAGAATAACGGATTACCATATATCAGGCACAGAGGTACCAAAAACTTATATTTTCCCAGACATTATACTCATAATCAAATTATAAAGGGATACAGATCCCTGATGATAGAACAGGATATCAATTCACCACACCATTATGTTGATTCCATACAGGAATTCGATGGAAAAACCTTGTTGGATATTGGGTCAGCCGAGGGACTTACATCTCTGGATGCAATTGAGTTAGTCGATTCCCTGTTTCTGTTCGAATACAATCCGGGCTGGATAGAGGCATTAGAGGCAACTTTCGAACCCTGGAAGCACAAGGTGCAGATTATGAAGCAGTATATTGGTGATAACAACATTGGAATTAACCAGACTTTGGACGATTTTCTCAAAGACAAGCCAAAGAAAAACATATTCCTTAAAATGGATATAGAAGGGGTTGAGCGAAATGCGTTGGCAGGTGCCGTAAATCTATTCTCCAACGCCGATAATCTGCATTTTGCAATCTGTACATACCATAGAAAGAGTGACAATAAGGTAATTTCCACGATATTGGATAAATACAATTGCACACACTCTCAGCGGGACGGTCTTTTATATTACAAACACCATCTGCGCCCATGCCTTATTCGTGGATGGGCACATAGGGACGCATAATGTGTTCCCGGTTTTAAGGTAATGTGCGGGATTTTCCGATACGTGCCCCGGCTTTACCCACTTTGTCACAGTGCTAAAAAACAAATGCGGAAACAGAACATGCTGGTATATACAGCTGCAGTTTCCGCTTGTTGTTTTTTTCAACGCGTGTGCCCTGCATGAGCAGAGCACACCCGCCTGTAAGCTCATTGAAAAATCCAAAAATACAAATTTATTTTAATTTTCAAAAGAGTGAATAGGGGG
>Ga0209417_1000766_pt1 | contig 68124 bp, 47 predicted proteins | sample RifGroF2_FD_184002 | JGI IMG/M metagenome (GOLD analysis project Ga0209417, IMG submission 184002) | Groundwater microbial communities from Rifle, Colorado, USA - Groundwater F2 (SPAdes) (version 2) | ecosystem: Environmental > Aquatic > Deep subsurface > Groundwater | place: Rifle, Colorado... | reverse complement strand
AAAGTTAATGGTTTGCATTTTAAACATGGTTGTGATTAATGCAGCTAAAAATTTGGCTCGTGCTTTATGCCATCCAAGATTTTTATTGAGAGTTGAAACTAAATCACTATTTTTGTTTTTATCCTTGGTATTCATATCATACATATTGACGTTGTAATCTTATGTAAGATACTGAATATCAAGGTATTAACCAAATTTTCAAAGAGCCTAATTAGTTGTTTATCAGCATGTTATATGTTTTGTCATGTACTAAAAACTTTTTTATACCTTTACAGTTGGATTAAAAAAATTTAATACTTTTTGAAACCCTTGATTCAAAATATTATTTTCATCTTCTTGTTTATTCAAATTTTATTGTTGAGAGCAGACGCTAGCAATTATAAAATTGATAGTCTCGAGAATATTTTGCAAAACGCTAATCAGAAGCAACAAATCTCAATTTACAATCAACTTTCCAAACTATATATCGACAAGTCTCAAGATGTGAGTGTTAAATATGCACGCCAAGCACTTGTTCTTTCAAGAGTTTTGGGACAGCGAGTTGATGAGGGGATATCGTTGCGTAATTTAGGTAATGCGTATAAAATTAAAGGAGAAAAAGACAAAGCGTTGGATTATTTATTAAAATCCGCAATTATACTCGAAGATGCAGACAACGAGATGGAATTAGCCAATTCGTATTTCAGCTTAGGAATTTTTTATGTTGATTATTCTTATATCGATAAAGCTGAGCGTATTTTCAAAAAAGTGGCACATATTTATGAAAAAAATAATTACCAGCAAGGAATTGCAGCTCTATACAATAGCAGAGGAATTCTTCAATTGAATGTTGGTGATTTTTATAAAGCCTTGGAATTTTTCAAAATGTCATTGTCAATCAACAAAGAGTTGAATATGTCCGATGAAATGGCCTCTGTCTATAACAATATCGGGCTTGTTTATAACAAAATAGGAAATTATACCGCTTCGGTTGAAAATTACGAAGAAGCATTGAAAATTAAGCAAGAATCAAAGGATAGAAATCAAATTTCCAATATCCTAAATAATATTGGAATGGTTTATAAACAATGGAACAATTACGAAAAAGCACTTTCTTATTTACATAATGCATTAGGAATTAAAGAGGAATTGGGAGCAAAAAAAGAAGCTGCAAACATTCTTCTTAATATTGGTATTGTTCATAGTCAGATTGGGGATAAAGAAACATCGATGAAATATTTCGAGAAGGCCCTGAAAATAAATGATGAAGCAGGAGATAAACTCGGCAAAGCGGGTGCTTTAAACAATATTGGAACATTATATTTTGGACAGAAAAATTACGAGAGAGCTATTTCTCTTTTTCAAGAATCCCTACAATTGAAAGAAGAAATCGGCGATAATGCAGGCGTCGCCGAAGCCCTGAATAATCTTGGTTTTGTGTACAAAGAAGTCGGGAAATTTGAACAAGCATTCGAGTGTTACAGCAAAAGTTTGAGTATTTCAAGGTCATTAGATTACAAAGAGCTAATTCTCGAACTTTACGATTCGTATGCTCAAACTTACGCAAAAATGAATAATTTTGAGCTTGCATTAGAGTTTAATACTAAACATGCCGCTTTAAAAGATTCCTTATACAATCTGAATATTCACAAACAAATTATAGAAATACAAGCCAAGTACCAACTTCAAAACAAAGAAAATACAATCAACCTTTTGACAAAAAATCAAGAACTTGACGAAGCTGAGATTAAAAGGCAAAAGATGATTTCACGATTCATTATTGTTGGATTATTAATTGTGGTTTTGTTTTCGATATTTTTACTTCGATTGTTTACTCAGAAGAAAAAAGCGAACAGAATACTTGTTGAACAAAAACATGAAATAGAAGAGAAAAATGAAGAATTAAACCAGCAAAAGGAGGAGATACTAGCACAATCGGAGCAACTAAGTATTGTAAATAAAGAATTAGAAGCCTTGTCGATTGTAGCTCAACGAACAAATAACACCGTTGTTATTGCCTCGAATTCTGGTGAAATAGAATGGGTTAACGATGGCTGGTTACATCTTTATGGATACAAAAATTTGAACGATTTTTTTAGCCTTTATGGTAATAACATGCTAGATATGAGTCCAAACAAAAATATTAGACCACAAGTCGAAACATGTTTAAAAGAAAAATCATCGCTTATATATCGTTCTAAAGTTCCAGCGAAAGACGGTAAATTTATTTGGGTACAATCGACCTTAACACCTATTGTAAACGAGAATAATGAGTTCTATAAATTAGTGGAAGTTGGCACTGATATTACTGTTTTGAAAGAGGCCGAAGAAGAAATTATGCAACGAAACGAAGAAATTCGGGTTCAAAGTGAAGCAATGGCACAGATTAATCAAGAATTGGAAAAGAAAAACAGTCAAATTATCGATAGTATAAATTACGCAAAGCAAATTCAGGATTCATTACTTCCTTCCGAAAAAACATTAAAACGTAGTTTTGCTGACACTTTTATATTTTTTAAGCCGAAAGATATTGTTTCGGGTGATTTTTATTGGTTTGAAAAAGTTGAGGAAAAAATATTCATTGCGGTTATCGATTGTACAGGACACGGAGTCCCAGGAGCATTTATGTCAATGATTGGCAATACATTGTTAAATGAGATTGTAATTGAACATAAAATACACAAACCATCTGAAATTCTCGATAATCTCAATAAAGCGGTGATATATTCTTTAAGCAGAAAAGATATTGATTTCTCATCGCAGAACGACGGAATGGATATTTCGCTATGTTGTATCGATAAAAAATTAAATAAAATTGAGTTTGCTTGTGCAAATCAGCTAATCTATTTCTTTGAAAAAGATAAGCTAAATTTAATCGAAGGTGATATTTATTCTATTGGTGAAAAACTTTTTGAAAAAGATTCGTTCAGATATCAAAATCATGAATTTAATTTGACTTCAGATTCACGAATATATCTGTTTTCCGATGGTTTTACCGATCAATTTGGAGGAATGAATAATAAGAAATTCTACGAAACTCAATTACGTCGGATAATTATAGACAATAAAGAGAAATCATTTAACGAACAACTCGAAATAATTACTTCAATTTTCGAAAATTGGAAAGGAAACAATCTCCAAATCGACGACATTACTCTTCTCGGAATTAAAGTTTGATGAGTATGTCGAATTATTGAATTAGTCTTAAAAAGTCACTTTCCGAAATGATAGCAATATTTAACTTTTCAGCCTTTTTTAATTTTTCGGGACCCATTTTTTCTCCTGCCAAAACATAATTTGTTTTTGCAGAAATAGAGCCTGCATTTTTTCCTCCGTGAAGTTCGATTAATTTTTTAATCTCATCACGCGAATGGTTTGAGAAAACACCCGAAACGACAAAACTCAGCCCTGCTAATTTATTCGATAAATTTTCGTTTTCCTTTTCATCAATTTGCATTTGTAATCCTGCTTTTTTGAGTTTTTCGATAATTTTAATATTTTTTTCAAGCCTGAAATGCTCAATAATACTTTTTGCTATAATATCGCCAATTTCCTCAATTTCAATTAATGTTTCATAACTTGCTGTCATTAAATTTTCAATTGTGCCGACTCCTGCTGCAATTTTTTTTGCGACTGTTTCGCCAACATAACGAATTCCTAGTCCGTACAAGACTCGTTCGAATGGAACTATTTTTGATTTTTCGAGGCTTTCGAATAAATTATCAGCCGATTTTTCGCCAAAACGCTCAAGCTTTATCAAATCTTCTTTTTGCAGAAAATATAAATCTCCAATATCTTGAATCAAATGGTTATTATATAAAAGGTCGATGGTAGCTTCTGCTCCTGCAATGTTCATCGCTTTTCGGCTTACAAAATGTTCAATTTTTCCTTTTATTTGTGGTGGACACCCAAATTCATTTGGGCAAAAATGCTTTGCTTCTTCCTCACTTCTTATAAGTTCTGTATTGCATTCTGGGCAATGTGTGATGTAGCGAAATATTTCATTATTTTCTTGCCGTTTCGATTTATCAACTCCAACGATTTTGGGAATAATTTCGCCTCCTTTTTCAATATAAACAAAATCATTAAGTCTAATATCGTGTAGTTCAATTTGGTCGGCATTATGCAACGATGCTCGTTTTACGGTTGTTCCAGCCAAAAATACAGCTTCTAAATTTGCAACAGGTGTTATGGCTCCTGTTCTACCAACCTGAAAATCAATCGACAATAATTTTGTTAACGCCTGTTCGGCTTTAAACTTATAGGCAATTGCCCAGCGTGGCGATTTTGCTGTAAATCCTAATATTTTTTGCTGTTTTAACGAATTAACTTTTATAACAACACCATCAGTATCGTATGGAAGATTTTTGCGTTCCTTATCCCAATGCTGAATAAAATTATAAACTTGGTCGATATTCTTGCAAATCATAATATGTGGTGGAATTTTAAACCCCCAATCTTTTGCTTTGCTAAGGTTTTCATAATGATTTTCATAATTCAGTTCGGCTCCCAACACATAATATAAAAAGCAATCGAGTGGTCGTTTTGCAACTTCTGACGAATTTTGGAGTTTCAATGTTCCCGATGCTGCATTCCGAGGATTGGCAAAAGTTTGTTCACTTTTCTTTTCTCGGTCAGCATTCATTTTTTTAAAATCGTTGCGAGCAATAAATATTTCACCTCTAATTTCAAATTCAGGAGGAAAATCTCCGATAAGCGAAAGCGGAATACTTTTAATGGTTCGTACATTGGCGGTTACGTCGTCGCCTTTTACACCATCGCCACGAGTTACAGCATAATCAAGCTTCCCGTTTACATATGTTAAACTGATAGAAGTTCCATCGTATTTAAGTTCACAAACGTATTCAATATCGCTTTCTGGAAGCAATTTTCTAATTCTGGTATCGAAATCAACAAGTTCTTCTTTCGAATAGGTATTCCCCAAAGAAAGCATTGGATATTTATGTTCGACTTGCTTAAATTCGTTACTTATGTCGCTTCCAACTCGTTGACTAGGAGACGAAATATCACTGAATTCAGGAAACATTTTTTCAAGAACCGATAAGTCGTTCATTAGCATATCGTATTCAAAATCACTAATGCTTGGTTTGTTTAAAACGTAGTAGTTGTGATTGTGCTCTTGCAACTGATTTCTCAACGATAAAATTCGCTTTTCGGCTTCTTTCCTGTTCATAATTACGGACTTAAAATCGATAGTAAAAATAAGAAAAAAGAATCCAATAAAATTTATAATTGCATAAATTTTAATTAAAATAAATATCTTTGCTTTCTTTCTGAGTAATTTGAAATTGTGATGCAACTTGTTGTTGATGTAGGAAATTCGTATACAAAAATTTATATATTTAACGAGACTGAACTTATCTGCAGTTTCCGTTTCGAAAATTCCAATGTAAATGTTAAAGATGTTTTCAAACAATATCCTTTATTAGATAAAGCTATTGTTTCGACTGTTGCAAATTCAGCGATAATTCATGAGTTAAAATCCAAATTAAACCACGTAATTGAGTTTAATTATAAATTAAAATTGCCTATAAATATTGAGTATAAAACTCCAGATACATTAGGCAAAGACCGTATTGCCGGAGTGATTGGAGCTAAAACCATATTTGAAAATACAAATGTATTAGTGGTAGATTTAGGAACAGCAATCACATTCGATTTTCTTGATAATAATGGCGTTTATAAAGGGGGAAATATTTCGCTCGGACTAAATACTCGTTTTAAAGCCTTGCATACTTTTACCGATAAATTACCGTTATTAAAACCTGAAAACAATTTTGAGTTGATTGCAAATACAACAAATTCGGCAATTATTAGTGGTGTTCAACAAGGTATTATTTTTGAAATCGAAGGCTACATTCAGCATTTACAAAAGGAATATAACGATTTGAAAATAATTTTGACCGGAGGAGACTGTTTTTTCTTTGAGAAAAAGCTGAAAAATACCATCTTTGTCGAACCAAATTTAATTGCATACGGCTTAAATAGAATACTTGAAACAAATGTATAAATACTTATTATTTTCGGCATTTCTTATTTCCAATTTAATGGTTTTTTCTCAAGCGGGTTCTGAATCGCCGTATTCAAGGTATGGTATTGGAGATTTATTTAAAAATCGTGTTGGACAGAGCCGTGCAATGGGCGGGTTATCAATCGCTTTACGATCTGATGAGCATGTTAACTACTTTAACCCAGCCTCATATACTGAGTTTAATGCTCAAACTTTTGTATTTGAATTTGGTGTAGCCGAACGATTTTCATTATTAAGTACTGAATCATTGTCGTCGCAAAGAAGCAATTTAAATATTGAGTATTTAACTTTTGGATTCCCTATTACAAAATGGTGGGCAGGAAGCATTGGGCTTACTCCTTTCAGCAGTACCGGATACGATATCTTTTATCGCGATTCATTGGCTGATTTAGGAAGCATTCTTTATAAATATTATGGAGAAGGAGGAATAAATAGAGTTTACATGGGACATGCATTCAAATTTTTCAAAAGACTTTCGCTGGGAATTAATGCATCTTATTTATTCGGCTCAAATGTGTACGCAAAAGATGTGGTTTTCGAAGACGATTCCATAGCTTTTGATTATACAAATAAAGATACAACATATTTTGGTGATTTTTATTTTGATTTCGGATTACAATACGTACATCCAATTAAAGATAAATATGAGCTTGTGTTGGGTGCAACTTATTCAAATAAAGACAAAATTTCAGCTTATCGTTCGCAACATGGCGGAATTTATTATGGAACTAGCATGATTACTGTTTTTCAAACCGAAAGAGAAAAAGGATATCACGAAATACCGCAAAGTATTGGATTCGGATTATCGTTTAGTCAAAAAAATAAATTTATTGCAGGAGTCGACTATTATACCCAAAAATGGAGTCAAACAAGCTCTTTTGGCGAATCGGATTCTCTTAGCGACAGTAAATTGATATGCTTCGGAGGAGAATATATTCCTAATGCTGACCCTGTAAGTCAGTATTGGAAAAAAATTAGATATAGAGCCGGAGGACATTTTTCAGACACCTATTTATCTTTTCATGATACTCAAATAAAAGATTTTGGCATAAGTTTTGGTCTGGGCTTTCCCATCAAAAGAACTAAAACAGTATTTAACGTAACTTTTGAAGCAGGACAAAGAGGAACAATAACTAATAATTTATTAAAAGAAAATTATTACGTAATAAGTTTAAACTTATCTTTGTCAGACACTTGGTTTTTTAAAAATAAAATTGATTAACAATATTAAAATTTAACTAAAATGAAATTCTCAGTTTTAATCTTCAGTGTTTTTTTGAGTTTCTCGTCAGTGTATGCACAAGATGATGCAAAATTTGGAACTGATCCCGAAACTTGTAAAATGAATCTTTCGCTTTACTCAGAGTTCTATAAACAAAAAAATTATGTTGATGCACTAACACCATGGCGTAGTGTTTTTAATACTTGTCCCGAATCGAGTAAAAATATTTACATTCATGGAGTTCGTATCATCAGCGAGCAGATAGATAAAGCAAAAGAAGCAAAAAATCTAGAACTTAAAAATAAATACATTGATACGTTGATGATGGTTTATGATCAACGTATTAAATATTTTGGACAAGAAGCCGACGTATTGGAGCGAAAAGCTGTTGATTTGTTTAAAAACGATGAAAGCAGATTCGAAGAATCGTATAACATGTTGTTGAAAGCAATTGATATTAATAAAGAAAAAACCGGAGCTGCTGCATCGTTGGGATTTATGCAAATAAGCGTTTTGATGATGAATGCTCAAAAAATTGATAAAGGAGTGGTGGTTGAAAATTATTCTAAAGCTGCTGAAGCTGTTGAAGCAAGTATTAAAGAAAAACCAGATGATGCAGATTTGGTTAAAGTTAAAGAAAGCATCGAAGCTTTGTTTGTAAGTGTTGGTCCTGACTGCGATGTTATTATTTCATTGTTTCAACCAAAATTTGAAGCTAATCCAGAGAACTTAGATTTATTAAAGAACATTACAAAAGTTCTAAAAAAACAAAGTTGCACCGAATCAAAATTGTTTTTTGATGCGTCAGAAAAGTTATATTCGCTCGAACCTTCTGCCGAAGCTGCATCAAATCTAGCTCAAATGGCAGTGAAAAAAGGAGAATTATCGAAAGCATCGAAATTTTATCTTCAAGCCATCGAATTACAGCAAGACGCAAATGAAAAAGCTCAATATTATCTTGAGTTGGCAAATCTTAATAAAGACTTAGGACAATTAGCACAAGCAAGAACATATGCATTTAAGGCTGCTGAACTTAGAGCAAATTGGGGAATGCCTTATCTATTGATTGGAACAATGTATGCTAGTTCAAGTAAAAGTTGCGGAGAGAATGATTTTGAACAAAAAGCAGTTTTTTGGGTTGCACTTGATAAATTTTACAAGGCAAAAGCGATTGACCCAAGCATTGCCGAAAGTGCAAACAAACTCATAAATACTTATTCGCAATATATTCCAGACAAAGAAAATGCGTTTTTCTACAATTATACTGAAGGACAATCATACACAGTTGGTTGTTGGATAAACGAATCAACAACTATTCGATTTTAGATTGAAACGGACGATTCAATATCAGAATTTTAAAAATATATACGTAGCTCTTTTTTTGGGGGCTACGTTGTTTTTTTCATGTGAGAACGATATTGAAAAAGTTAATCTATACGTCGATAAAGCAAAATTGCCCGAGCAATCAGCTGAAAATGTAGAAATAGTTTACACCGAAGATGCTGAACCAAAATTGCGATTGAAAGCCAAAATTTTTGAACGATTTAAAGATGAGAAGAAGACTTATATTAATTTCCCTGAAGGTATTTATGTAACTTTTTATACAAAAAACAGAGAAATTCAATCGACCCTTAAAGCAAATCGTGCAATATATTACGAGTCAGAAAAACTTTGGGAAGCTCACGAAGATGTCGTTGCTGTTAATGAAGATGGCGATATTTTAAATACGGAATTATTATATTGGGATGAAAACACTGAAAAAATATATTCGGATAAACATGTGAGAATCAGAACAAAAGACGAAATATTATTCGGCGAAGGTTTTGAGTCAAATCAGGAATTTACAAAGTATAAAATTAAAAAATTAACAGGCACAGTTAGCTTAGCAGATGAATAAAGCATTTTCTTACATTGTAGAAATCGTTTGGTTGATAATTTCTATTATCAGTTTTTTAATCGCTATTTATGAAACATATTTGGCTGGTATTTCAGAAAGTTATATGTTTTTTATAGTTACAATCGTTGCATTAATTATGTTTTTGTTTAGACGTTTTTTGCGTTTAAATCATAAAAACAATTTGTAATTACTCCCTCATAAATTGAAATAGATAAAATTTTCATCGCATATTTTTGATGTTAATTATCACGCAATAGCATGTAAAATCGATTCAATTAAAATTTTTATTACAAATCACTTAAATTTCATATGGTAAAATGTTAAAAATGCTTATATTCGTGGCTTGAATTTTTTAAACGTTAGAATAAATTTTTTAATTATCAAATAGAAAATGGCAACATTACAGAAAATTAGGAACAAAGGGGGATTATTAATTGCAATTATAATCGGGTTAGCACTTCTTGCATTCATTTTGGGTGACTTTTTGAAAAAAGGTCCGAGTTCGTTTTCAAGTTCTGAATATGAATTGGCTGAGATTTCAGGAAATTCTATTCCATACCAACTCTATCAGCAAAAACTTGAAGAACTGATTGAAAATACAAAACGAAATTCAGGTAGCGAAAATATTGACGAGGCTACCATGGAAACCATTCGAGAACAAGCATGGGAGTCTATTCTTCGCGAAAATGTAATGGACGCTGAATACGAAAAGTTAGGATTGGGTATTTCGTCTGACGAATTGTTTGATATAGTTCAAGGAAATAATATTCATCCTCAAGTTCAACAAATCCCAATTTTTAAAAATCAAGAAACGGGACAATTCGATAGAGCGTTGGTAATTCGTTTTTTGAAAAATTTAGACCAAGATGAATCAGGATTAGCTCGTTCAAGTTGGCTAGCTTTCGAAGAAGCCTTAGCACAAACTCAAGTAATGGATAAATATAATACTCTTATCAAAAAGGGATTGTATGTAACGAAAGATCAGGCTATGGCTGAACTAAATGAGCGAAATATAAAATCGAATGTCGCATTTGTCGTTGAAAAATATACTACAATATCAGATTCAGCTGTAAGCGTAACAGATCAAGAATTAAAAGCTTATTACGATAAAAATAGTTATAAATACGAGCAAGAAGCTGAAAGAGTTGTCGAATATGTTATTTTTGAAGTCAAACCTTCGAAAGAAGATTTTGAAGAAGCAGACAAGTGGATAAATTCTATAAAACCTGATTTTATTGAAACTGCTGATGACAAACAGTTTGTGAACTTAAATTCAGATGTTGCTTTTGTTGATAAATATTATAAGCAAGGCGAATTGACAGAACAACTTGACACGGTTTTATTTAATGCAGAAATAGGTGCTACATACGGACCTTACTTTGAGGGAAATTCTTATAAAATTGCAAAACTTGCTGAAGTTAAGATGCTTTCAGATACAGTAAAAGCAAGACATATTTTGATTCGTCCGGATCAGAACACCGGAGACTATTCAAAAGCAAAAGCAACTATTGATAGTTTGAAAACATTGGTTGAAAATGGTGCTAATTTCGAAGAATTAGCTATGAAATATGGTTCTGATGGAACTGCTGCAGAAGGTGGTGATTTAGGTTGGTTTAAAAGAGAAGATATGGTCGCTCCATTTAACGATTCTTGCTTTTTTGCAAAAGTTGGAGACATAAAAACTGCTGTAACTCAATTTGGAGTTCATTTAATAAAAGTTGAAGGCAAAGGTCCCGAAACCAAAAAGGTTCAAGTTGCAGTATTAGAGAGAGTTGTTGCACCAAGTCAAAAAACTTACGATGTATTTTATGGTGAAGCAAGTCAATTTGCGGGTTTAAACAACACGTATGATAAATTCGATAAAGCAATTAATGAAAAAGCTTTGGCAAAAAGAGTAACACCTCCATTGAAAGAAACTGATAAAACTATTGCAGGATTGGAAGCACCTCGAGAAATTGTTCGTTGGGCATATAATACAGCAACAAAAGGAAGCGTTTCAGATGTGTTTGAACTAGGAAATAAGTTCGTTGTGGCTACCTTAACTGAAGTTAAAGAAAAGGGAATTGCACCATTTGAACAAATAAAAGAAGAATTAACGGTTGAGGTAAAAAAAGAGAAGAAAGCTAAAACCATTATCGATAAATTTAACTCGGCAATGACTACATCTAAAAATATTCAAGATATTGCTGCAAATTTAGGATTAAGAGTTGATACTGCTGAGAATGTTTCATTTTCTTCTTTTTCAATGCCTGGCATTGGAGTTGAGCCAAAAGTGATAGTAAATGCAGTTGAACTTGAGAAAGATAAACTTTCAGCACCAGTTCAAGGTAATACGGGAGTTTATTTGTTGCATGTTTTTGGAAAAACAGAAAATACAGAAACCGAAACAAAAGCCGAAGCAGCTAGATTAACCTCTGGAACTCAATCAAGAGTTGATTATGAAGTTTACGAAGCCTTGAAAAAAGTAGCCGATATTAAAGATTATAGAATAAAGTTTTTCTAAAATTTTATAAATATTAAAAGAAAGAGGCGAGAGCCTCTTTTTTTATGGTATATTTTTTTCGGAAATAAATAGCGACAACGGAATAATTTTATAATTTTATACAATCTTTAAAAACAGAATGCATTGAAAAGTAAAATCTTATATATTATTCTTCCTATACTTTTCTTATTTAATATTGTTTCTGCTCAGAATTATAATAAAAAAAATTATTCCATTCAAGATGGTCTTGCACAGTCTCAGGTTTTATCACTATTTCAAGACTCCTTAGGAAATCTATGGATTGGGACTAACGGAGGAGGGATTAGCGTTTATAATGGAAAAGAGTTTATTACCATCAACGAAGAAGATGGACTTGTTGGAACAGTTATATATTCTATCACATCAGATAAAAAAGGTAATCTTTGGTTTGGAACAGATAAAGGAGCAATTAAATACAATGGATTCAAATTTGAGACCTATAATCAGATTAAAGGAATGCCTCATAATTGGGTTTATAGTGTGGCTGAGGATAATGAAAATAGAATTTGGTTTGGAACAGATGCAGGTGCAGCCTATCTTGAAAATGGAACTATAAAGATATTTGATAAAGTTGAAAAGCTAAAGAATGCAAATATTTGGAAAATTTATTTTGATAAATTCAATAATATTTGGTTTGGTACGCTTGGGCAGGGTGTTTTCAAATATAATAAAGAAGGCGTTGAAGAATTTATTTATCCAGATTCGTTAAAAAACAGAAATAGCATTCGCTCAATTACACAACACGATGTTACTGACGAGATTTATATTGGAACATACAATGGGGTTTTGATTTATGATGGGAGAGAAATTCGGGTTTACGAATACGAAGGGAAAGAAAAGGCTACTAAGTTAACGGTTATGGATGTGGCTATCAATGAAGACAAATTATGGCTTGCAAGATACGATGGCAAATTAATTCGACTTGAACAGAAAGGAGAAAAAATTGATTTAGGTTTTACCATTAACCTCGGAAAAATATTTATTTACTGTATGATTGTTGATGCAGAAGGGAATACGTGGGTTGGATCAAATAATGGATTATACAAAATACCTAGAATAAAATTTTATAACATTGATGAGAATTTAGGATTACAAAATAATAGCGTTTATTCAATATGTAAAGTCGGTGAAATTCAAGATACTAGCGAATTTTTTATTGGCACGAACAAAAAAGGTTTCTCCAGTTTGAAAATTGATAAGTATAATGATTTTGAAATCAAAATACTTACCTATGATGAAAACTCTAAACTACAAATGAATGGACAGCAGGTTTCCTCACTTATAAAAACATCGTACAACCGACTATGGATTGGAACTAATTATGGATTAACTCTTTATGATAATGCGAAAAAAGATATGTTTTCTTTTGTTCCTGAAATGGATAGGACAACAGTTAAAAAAGTTGCTCCAGACGGAAAATTTGGATTTGCAGAAAATTTATCAAGTGAAGAGGTAAGATCGTTTTATGAGGATAGTAAAAATGTTCTTTGGGTAGGAACTGGGAAAGGAATCACAAAAATAATCGATACTACGTTTTATAATTTTAATAATGAATTTAAAGGGCTTGAAGATAAGATAATATGGAATATATTTGAAGATAATAACCACAATTTTTGGTTTTCTACTTATGAGGGGCTTTATGTTTTTAATGGGAAAAATATAAAACACATTGGAGAAGAAGATGGCTTTATAGATGATAAAGTAAACTGCGTACTTCAGGATGGAGGCAATAATTATTGGATTGCAACAAAAAAAGGGGTTTATAAGTACAACTACGATTTCCTAGACAATCTAGGAAAAACCAAGCCTGAAATAATTAACACGTCGAATGGTTTGTCGTCAAATAATATCTATCTTATGGTTATGGACGATAATGAAAATTTGTTTATCGGCTCAGAAAAAGGTATCGATATTTTAAATACTAAACTCTATAATGCATCAAAAAAAATTGAAATAAGAAATTATGGAGAATTGGATGGATTCATGGGGCAAGAGTGCAATATTAATGCAGTATATAAGGATAATGATGGAAAAATTTATTTTGGAACTGTTCGGGGGCTAACAATATATGACCCTAAATATGATATTCCGAATAGGGTTCAGCCCATTACACAAATTACGAATATTCAAATGAACTTCAAAAATATTGATTGGTCTCCTTATTCTGAGGGGATTGATTCGATAAGCAAATTGCCAAAAAAATTAGTTTTGCCATATAATAAAAATCATATTACATTCGAATTTGTTGCTGCGAGTTTAACTGTTCCTGAAAAAGTAAAGTATCAGTATAAGCTAGAAGGTCTTAATGAAGAATGGTCTCCGGCGAAAACAAAAAATGAAGCCGATTATCCAAGCTTGCCTGACGGAGTGTATAAATTCAAAGTGCGAGCGTGCAACAGTGATGGTGTTTGGAGCGAAAATCCTACTGTTTTTGAATTTGAAATATTGCCTCCTTATTGGAAAACATGGTGGTTCTATACAATTATTACCATTATTTCAATCATTTTAATTTACATCTATATCAAAAGAAGAGAGGCCAGTTTATTGAGAGATAAAGAAATCCTTGAACAAAAAGTAGAAGAACGAACTGAAGAGGTTGTAAAACAAAAAGAAATCGTAGAACAAAAAAATAAGGATATTACCGATAGTATTAATTATGCTAAGAATATTCAAGAGGCTGTTTTGGTAAGCATTAGCGAAATAAAACAAAATTTTGATGACTCTTTTGTTTTGTATAAGCCAAGGGATATCGTTAGTGGTGATTTTTATTGGTACTCATTTAGAGGAAATTCGGCCTATATTGCAGCAGCAGATTGTACTGGACACGGAGTTCCGGGTGCTTTTATGAGTATGCTTGGAATGGCTTTTTTGAACGAAATAGTTTCTAAAGATGCAAATATTACTGCAAATCAGGTTTTAAATAAGTTGCGTCAAAATGTGATTGATTCGTTACATCAAACGGGAGAAGAAGGTACACAAAAAGATGGTATGGATATAACGCTATGCAAGGTTAATAAAGTAACAAATGAGTTACAGTATGCAGGAGCTAATAATCCTCTGTATATAGTTAGAGATAAAAATCACCCTGCAATCGAAGAATCGAGTGCAAATTTAGAAATGTACGACCATATTTTATATGAAATTAAAGCTGATAAAATGCCCATAGGTTATCATATCAATACAAATTCCTTCTCAAATCATAGCATAGTTTTAAGTGACGAAGATTCAATTTATTTATTTTCTGATGGCTATCCAGATCAATTTGGTGGTCCTGATGGCAAAAAATTCAAGTACAAACCAATGAAAGAAATGTTCTTAGAAATGCACGATACTCCAATGTATAAGCAACGAGATATCTTGGATAGACGAATCGTAAAATGGATTGGAGACTTAGAGCAAATTGACGATATTTTAGTAATAGGATTAAGAGTTAAGTAAACAAATAAAATTAAGGTGGATATAAGCGGTTCAGAAATACTGGTCATAATACTTGTTTTTTTAATTTTATTCGGTTCAAAACGAATTCCTGAAGTCGCAAGAGGCTTGGGAAAAGGAATTAATGAGTTTAAGAAAGCGACCAATGAAATTAAAAAGGAAATTATCAGCGAAACAGAGAGCGAGAACCCGTTAAAGGATATAAAAAATACAGTAAACAATTCGGTTAAAGATATTAAAATAGATAATCCGTTTAATGATAAAAGCAACTAACATATTTAAATCGTATGGCGATTTAAAAGTTCTAAATGGAATCGACATCGAAATAAAACAAGGCGAAATTGTTTCCATTGTTGGAGCGAGTGGGGCAGGGAAAACTACTTTGTTACAAGTGTTGGGAACACTTACCAATTTTGATTCTGGCAAGATTGAAATTAATGACGTCGAGGTTTCTACCATGAAAGAAAAACAGCTTTCAAAATTTAGAAATCAGAATGTTGGTTTTGTGTTTCAGTTTCATCATTTATTGCCAGAGTTTACAGCACTGGAAAATGTTTGCATTCCTGCATTTATTGCAAAACGAAACAAAAAAGAAGCAATCGAACAAGCCAAAGAGTTATTGAATATGTTGCACTTATCCAATAAGTTTGAAAGCAAACCCAACCAACTTTCAGGAGGTGAAAAACAACGAATTGCAATAGCTAGAGCTTTGATTAACAATCCGTCGGTTATCCTTGCCGATGAGCCAACCGGAAATCTAGATTCCAAAAATAGTCTTGAGTTGTACGACTTGATTTTCTCATTGCGAGAAAAATTCAATCAAACCTTTGTTATCGTTACTCATAATGGTCGTTTAGCTGATATGACCGACAATGTTTTTACCATGCAGGACGGAAAAATCATAATGTAACATTCCGAAATGCTTGCTAAACATTCCGATTTAAAGAATTTTCTTGATCTAAAAGCTGAACAGTACAATAAGCCTAGTTTTATCAATACTGATCCAATTTGTATTCCTCATAAATTTAGAGCTAAAGAAGATATTGAAATTTCAGCTTTTATGAGTGCAACTATTGCTTGGGGGCAACGAAAAACCATAATTCAAAACGCAAATAAAATTGTGTTATTAATGGATGATAAGCCATATGATTTTATAATGCATGCGTCAGCAAAAGATTTAAAATCATTTTCAAACTTTGTACATCGAACATTTAACGGAGACGATATAATTTTTTTCCTAACATCGCTGATGAATATTTATCGAAATCACGGAGGCTTATATCAAATTTTTGAAGCAGAATATAAAAAAAATCAATCCATTCCAGATGCTTTATCTGCATTACGAAATACTTTTTTTGAAATTCCTCATCTAAGTCGTTCGACAAAACATTTTTCTGATGTTTCGAAAAATTCTTCAGCCAAACGACTCAATATGTTTTTGAGGTGGTTGGTTCGGAACGACAAAACTGGAGTTGACTTTGGGATATGGAATAACATTTCTCCTTCCGATTTGTATATTCCGCTAGACGTTCATTCGGGAAATGTTGCACGCAAATTAGGCTTACTCAAACGAACACAAAATGATTGGAAAGCAGTGAATGAGTTAACATTAAAACTTAGAGAATTCGACTCCCATGACCCAATAAAATATGATTTTGCTTTGTTCGGACTTGGTGCTTTCGAAAATTTTTAAATATGCCAAACGACTATTTCAAATTTAAACAATTTACCATTCAACACGGGAATTGTGCCATGAAAGTTGGGACAGATGGCGTTTTGCTCGGTGCGTGGGCGAATGTTGAAGACGTGAATAGCATTTTAGATATTGGAACTGGCTCTGCATTAATTGCAATAATGCTGGCTCAACGAAGTAAAGCCAAAATAACGGCAATTGAAATTGATAAAGACGCATTTTTGCAGGCAAAAGAAAATATTCAAAACTGTAAATGGCATGAAAGAATAAAGGTCGAAAATATTTCGATGCAAGATTATGTTGCTCAAACAATCAACAAATTCGATTTAATAGTTTGCAATCCGCCATTTTTTGAAAATTCGTTGTTGAATCCAAACGAAAAAAAATCGTTGGCCCGGCACTCAATTGCTTTAAGTTTTGACGAATTAATAGAAGGAAGTTTAAAATTGCTTAATCAAACAGGAAGCCTTTCCCTTATCATTCCATATCAAGAATTTGAATCTTTTTCTCAAAAAGTAACATTAAAAGGTCTTTTTTTGAATAAAATTTTTAAAATAAAACCAAATGAAGATAAAGGAATAAAAAGAGTTATATGTGAATTTGGACGAATTAAAAAGCCTTTCACCGAGACTCTTTTAGCAATTGAGAAAGGTGAAAGGCATATTTATACCAACGAATATATATCGTTGACTAAAGACTTTTATTTGAAATTTTAGCTTTATACGTCAAATTCTTCTTCAATAAATTTAATTTTCCATTCTTCCAGTTCTTTTAATACTGGTTCGTAAATTTCTTTTGATATAGGAACCTGCACTCCAGTGCAAGTCATCTTTCCGGTTAATAGCATTTTAGTTGCAATAGCAACTGGAATACCAACGGTGATTGACATTGCTGTGTGAACTGTGTCGATTCCTTTCACAACCAATGACGAAACCAACAATTTTTTACGATTATTTTTTGTGTAATGAAAACGGTGCTGCATTACAATCATGTCAATATCGTTTTTATCAAGTCCCCACTTTTCTACCAATAATTTTTGCAAAATTTGAGCAGGAGTTGCTTTTGTCAAACCAATTTTTTTAGATTCAAAAATTCCTGTCCAAGCAATTTTTTTCATAATATCGGAGTCTATGCTTATGTCAACATATTTTGCGACTTTTTCTTCCACAGAAACGCTGTCTGAATAAGATAGATAACTGTCGATAAAATCGCGATATGTCATGTTTTCAGAATCTTCGATAAGGTAAGTATCATCGGTAAGTCCAAGTTGAACAAAAACATTCCACGATTCGCAATACCCTGGTCTTCTCATTGTTCCTCGATATAGAGTTTTTACGTGTTGAAGATTATATACTTCTCGATAACTCAACGAATCACGATTTGCATATACTTCAAAATTTCCGTATTCGGGAACAGCGACAATTTCGGTTCTTGAAAATAATTTATTGTAAGGAATGTATTTATATTTTCCGTTGAGTAAGAATTTTGAAACTCCTTGACCAGCAAGAACCACGTTTCTCGGATTCCAAGTAAATTTATAATTCCATGGGTTGTTATCCGATTCAGGTGCAACTAATCCTCCCGTATATGAACGAAAGTGCTCTAAGGTTCCGCCATCTTCATTTATTTTGTCAATAATTTTCATGGCCGACATATGGTCGATTCCTGGGTCAACACCGATTTCATTTAATAGAAGAACTCCTTTTTTCTTTGCTTCGTTGTTAAGTTCTCTAATTTCAGGAGAAACATACGATGCTGTTATCATGTGTACAGAGTGTTTTACGCAATCTTTTGCAGCAAGATAATGCATACGAGCCGGTAACATCGAAATTACCACATCAACATTTTTTATTTCGTTCTCGCGTTGATTATCGTTGAAAACATCGAATTTAAAACCTTCTCCGTTGGGATGTTTATTAATTTTTTGCTCGGCAATTTCTTTTTCAATATCGCCAATTTTGATTTTCCAATTATGTTCTATCGAATGGTCGAGTAAATATTTTATCAAGCTCGAAGACGATAAACCGGCACCTAATATTAATATTTTTTTCATGTGTAAGTTGTGTTAAAATAACAAAGCTAAAGTATAACACAATTCAGTATTATATTAGGTTGTAAAGCAGATTGAGCAAATATTGTTCAACATCTTTTTTTGAAATAGAGGAGAGGAAACAATTTTTTTTGAAATTTTATAAAGAAAAAAGCACGGTTGTTTCAAACGTAAAAAAGATATCAACTTTTTTAAGTTGCATCTTTTGATTGTCTATTTTTTAAAAATATTCCCATTTTTAAGCCTACAGTTAATGTAAACTGAATATCTTTTTTTAAAGGATAATTACCATTTAGAATGTATTTAGCACCAAAACCTCCAAAACCGTCGATAATCATATTCTTTTTCACATTAAATTGATATCCTAATTTGAAATGTAATTTTGCTGATTGTCTTATATCCAAATCATCATAAATGTAATATTGTATTGTACTACTGCCATACCTGACTGCGTAGTCTCCAATTATTTCATAATAAGTCCAAATAAGTTCAGTTGAAAAATATTCTCCTGCTCTATATGAACCAAAATTTTGAAAGAAGTACTTTAATTCATGCCTTATCCTAATTCCATTTAAATTATCAATATTAATGGGAAGATAGTGATTATCATTAAAAATCTTATTTAAGGCAACATTTGGAGTGTATCGAGTAATATACCCAATTTCATGTTCTAAATTAAACTTCCCTTTCAAATGATATTCGTAAGAAATTTGATAAGATGATATTGGGTCAAGAAAAATCGAAGTTAAATTTAATTTTAAAATATTTACTTTCTTAATATCATTAGCAGTATATTCTTGAGAATACGTGTTTTTATATGTTGAAAATAAGATAACAAAAAGAACTACTGCAATATGACGATTATTTAGCTTTATATAATTTGACAAATAAATTATACTAATTTAGTTACCAAATCAGCTGCTTCTTTTAGCGTTATGGCTGAAAAAACATGCAATCCTGATTCGTCAATTATTTTCTTGGCTATTTCGGCTCCAGTTCCTTGCAAACGAACAATTACAGGAATCTTAATATCTCCAATTTTGTTATATGCTTCAACTACGCCATTTGCAACTCTGTCGCAACGAACAATTCCGCCAAAAACATTTATTAAAATCACTTTAACATTTGGGTCTTTTAATATGATTCTGAATCCGGCTTCAACCGTTTCGGCATTTGCATTTCCTCCAACATCAAGAAAGTTGGCAGGGTCTCCGCCCGATAATTTGATAATATCCATAGTCGCCATTGCCAAACCGGCTCCGTTAACCATGCAACCAACGTTTCCGTCGAGTTTAATAAAGTTTAAATTATATTTTCCGGCTTCTACTTCTGCGGGGTCTTCTTCTGTTAAATCTCTTAATCCTGCATAATCAGGATGGCGAAACAATGCGTTGTCGTCGAGATTTACTTTTGCATCGGCAGCCAATACAAAATCGTCAGAGGTTTTAACAACAGGATTGATCTCAAACATAGTCGCATCGCATTGAATATAAGCATTGTATAGTGCAATAATAAACTTGGTCATTTCTCTGAATGCTTTTCCTGTAACGTTTAAGTTTGCAGCAATTTTGCGAGCTTGGAAAGCCTGAATACCAAAACGAGGGTCGATTTCTTCTTTGAATATTAAGTGAGGAGTTTTTGCGGCAACAGTTTCGATATCCATTCCTCCTTCGGTCGAATACATAATAATATTTCGACTAGTTTTACGGTTAAGTAAAACGCTCATGTAGTATTCTTTTATTTCAGAATCTCCTGGATAAAAAATTCCTTCCTCGATTAAAACTTTGTGTACAATTTTTCCTTGCGGTCCGGTTTGATGTGTAATCAAATTCATTCCCAAAATTTCTTTGGTAAATAATAATACCTCATCAACCGATTTTGCAATTTTAACTCCGCCTCCTTTACCTCGACCACCAGCATGAATTTGTGCTTTTACCGCCCATGTTTTACAACGCTTTTTTTCTTGAATAACTTTTGCTGCTTGAACAGCCGCTTCTGGATTTTCAACAACAATACCTTCAGGAACATATACATCGTACTTTTTTAAAATGGCTTTTGCTTGATATTCGTGAATATTCATATTGGTGAGTATTTATATTTTCAAAAATAAATTTTCACGAAGTTATTTGTTTTTTAAATTTAATACAAGGTTTTTATAATTTTACAGAAAAAAAGTATGAGAAAATTATTAAATAGCGAACTCGACAGAAAAAGCGTAACGGAATTCAAGGAATCTGAAAAAATTCCATTGATTGTAATTTTAGATAATATTCGTAGTTTGCACAACATTGGTTCGGTATTTAGAACCAGCGATGCATTTATGGTTGAGAAAATATATTTGTGCGGAATTACTGCTTGTCCACCCAATAAGGAAATACACAAAACTGCCTTAGGCTCAACCGATTCAGTTGATTGGGGATATATTGAAAATACAGAAGATATTATAAACGAATTGAAAAGTGCCGGATACAAAATATTCTCTATCGAACAAGCTGAAAACAGCATAAATCTTATCGAATTTACAGTTGAAAAGGGTGTTAAATATGGAATTGTTTTTGGTCACGAAGTTAAAGGTGTTTCGCAAGAAGTGGTAAATATGTCTGACGGAGTTATTGAAATTCCTCAATATGGAACAAAGCATTCGTTAAATATTTCAGTTTCAGCAGGAATCGTGATTTGGGATTTATTTACAAAAATGAGATTGTAATTTCTTTTCAACGAAAATTACATAAACGACTTTATTTTGATGATAAACAAATTGATGATTTTCTTGGTATTAATTTTTTTTAAATAACTTCGTAACCCTAAGTTTAATGATTGGCAAAAGCCAATAATAGTGATGTTGCAAAATGAATCAAAACCATAAATCGAAAGAAGAGCTCATTACCGAATTAAGTATTTTGCAAAAGAAATATGATTCTTTGAATGAATCATATGTAAAATATATAAGCGAAAAAAAACAAATTGTTGAAGCATTAAGCGAAAGTGAAAGTTTTTTGCTCGAAAGTCAGAATATTGCTAAGCTAGGGACTTATACGATGGACGTTCTTACTGGAAATTGGGTTTGTTCAGAATTTCTTGAAAAAATCTTTGGCATTGATTCAAATATTCCAAAAACGGTTGAATTGTGGACTCAAATTCTTCATCCTGATTCTAAAAACCAGATGATTGATTATTTCTTTAACGAAGTTATTGGTAAAAAATCCAAATTTGACAAAGAGTATAAAATTATACGATTAAATGATAAATCAGAACGCTGGGTGCATGGCTTAGGTCGTCTCAAGTTTGATGAAAATGGGCGAGTTATCAATATGATTGGTACAATTCGTGACATAACCGAAAAAAAAATAGCCGAAGAAGAATTAACCGAAACAAAAATTAAATTCGAATCGTTGAGTAATGCTTCGTTTGAAGCTATTTTTTTCTCCGAAAATGGTTATTGTATTGAATCAAATACCACTGGACATAATATGTTCGGATACACATACGCTGAAATAATCGGAATGCATGCAATGCAGATATTTAGCGAAGAAAGTAAACAATTGGTTATCAATAATATTCGCAATAATTACTTAGAGCCTTATGAAGCCATAGGTTTAAAAAAAGATAATACAACTTTTTATGTCGAAATTCAAGGAAAAGTTGTCGAATATAAAGGAAAGAAGGTTCGTGTTTCAGCTATTCGAGACATCACAAAACGGAAAGAAGCCGAAATAAAACTTAAAGAAAGTGAAATTAAATTTAGATCTCTTTTCGAAAATGCCGGAGATGGAATTCTTATTGGCAATAATCAAGCAATTATTATTGATGTAAACGAAAGTTTCTGTAAATTATCAGGTTACACAAAAGAGGAAATTTTAGGGAATCATATTAAATTTTTGTTTTCGCCTCAAATGCAAAAAGAAAACCCATTAAGATTCGATTTAATTAATGAAGGTAAAAACGTAATAAATGAGCGTGAAATTGTTGGTAAAACCCGAATAGTGCCCATTGAGATGAATTCAAAGCGATTGAATGAAAATTACTATTTGAGTATAATAAGAGATTTAAGTGAGCGTAAAAATGCTGAACAAACTCTTATCGAACAAAATAAATTATTACTCGAAGCCAAATTAAAAGCTGAAGAAAGCGAGCGACTAAAAACAGCTTTTTTAGCAAATATGAGTCACGAAATACGTACTCCCATGAACGGAATATTGGGTTTTGCCGATTTGCTCAAAAATCCTAAAATTTCTGAAGCCGAACATGCAAAATTCATTGACATAATCGAGAAAAGTGGATTTCGATTACTCAATATTATAAATGATTTAGTCGATATTTCTAAAATAGAATCAGGATTAGCGAAAGTAAATATTTCTGAAATAAATGTGAATGATGAAATAAAAGATATTTTCAATTTTTTTAAACCCGAAATAGATAATAAAGGGATTGCATTTGTTGTAAACAATAAGTTGTCGAATGGAGAGGGGAAATTAAAATCAGATGCTGATAAAATCTCAGCAATCTTATCGAATCTTGTTAAAAACGCAATCAAATTTTGCGATTCAGGAAGCATAGAAATTGGTTGTGAAAGAAAAGTCGATTTTCTTGAATTTTATGTAAAAGATTCAGGAATAGGCATAGAAAAAAATAGCCAAGAAGCTATTTTCGACCGTTTTGTGCAAGCCGATAATACGAATAAAAGAGCATCGCAAGGAGCTGGACTAGGATTGTCGATTACAAAAGCGTATGTTGAGATGCTTGGTGGTAAAATGTGGTTAGAAAGTAAAAAAAATAAAGGTTCAATTTTCTATTTTACCATTCCAGCGGTTTAACCAAATATTAATAATTTCGTTAGCTGTTTATTTGCAAGCTCAAATAAACTTTTTTGAGAATTGTGTAACTAGGCGTAGCTTTCGGTTCGTATTTACGATAATATACCGATGCTTTGTAAACATCGGTATATTCTTACAAAAATGATTTTTATTTTGGCATCGTTACCTTATTTTTCAACTACAATTTTCGACACATAAATTTTATTATTTGAGGTGAGGTTTAAATAGTAAAGACCAGAAGAATAATTCTCCATGTTTAATTCATACTTTTTATTGTTAGAATTGTTAATTTTAATATTTTCAACTTGTTCTCCAATAATATTGTAAATGGCTATTTTTTCTACTTTTTTAATATTATTGCTGACTTCGATAAACAATTTTTGATTGCTTGGATTTGGGTAAACCGAAACATCTGAATTATCAACGATAATATCTTCATTCCCAGCCGAACCTGTACAAACATCGGCATAAATAGCGTGATTTAACGAAATATCCCAAGCATCGGCATAAGAACTCCAAGTACCATCGCTCCACTTTTCCCATGCTGTATTTGTTGTTGCATCGCCGTCCGCATTTGTAATAATTGCCAATGTATCACCCGATTGGGTTGGAAGAACCACTTCGAAATAAAACGGACCGGGTATATTTATATTCGGGTCAAAGTCAACAACAACTGGTTCTGAGTTATTTGTTGATGTAACAATTGATGAAATCGATAATGTTTTGGTTCCAATTATATTTCCAGGTACACCACTCGTTTGTTTTCTCACGTTGAATGTAATGGTCGAAGAATTTCCAGTTGCTATGGCAAAATATACGAAGAATTTATCAATTTGAGTGTAGGGGGCATAATTGCTGAAATATTCAGCTTTCGATAAATCTCCATAACCATTATTGCCCGATAAATAGCCAACTTGCCCATCAACTCCGTATAACGAAGCTGTTCCGCTGAAATTCGTTATAGTATCACAGGTTATTTCAGCTTCTTCAATAACAGTTATATAATTGGATTTTGTTAATAAACTGTCTCCATTAGCATTGGTAACAGTCAAGCTAACGTCGTAAGTTCCTACGGTATTATAAGTAATTGAGGGATTTTGTAGCGAAGAGGTAGTAGAAGAACCTCCTTCGAATGTCCAAGTCCAAGACGTAGGATTTCCAGTGCTTTGGTCGGTAAAATCAACGGAGCTTCCAACGTAAATAGTTGTCGAACTTGCTATAAATTTAGGAACAGGAGCCGATAAATATGGGTCAAAACCGTTTAAGGTCGTAGCTCCTGTATTTGCTGGGTCAAGCCAAGGTTTAAGTCGTTCTGAATTTAAGGTTCCGTTTTGATCCCAATGATACCAAAATTTTCCATAATAATCAGGGTCGGTAATTGCATCACAGTACGAACTTCCGCCTGATAATGTTCCAATTTGTAAACCATTGTCTTTAAATAAAGGAGAGCCAGATGAGCCTCCTTCGGTTACTCCAGTTCCATTTCCTGTTTCAGCCCAAGTTACTTGCCATTCGGAATTAGTTGCTGTTTGTGAACCTCCGATAACCGGACTTGCTGCAATTAATGTTGTTGAATAAGCTGAAATAGCTTTTATATCGCCATGCGGATGGTGAATTCCTACACCGCTTGAGTAAGCTGTATTTGTTCTATCCCAACCATTATAATATGGATTAACACTTTGACTTGGAGTAGAGTTTAACTCTAACAAAAGAAAGTCGGAACCTCCATTAATTGGGCCAACGGCTTTTTTGGTTGAACCTGTAACAACATCGTAGGTAGGTTCGGAAGAAGGAGTTGTACAGTTTGGTGATTCGTAATTAAAATAAAATTCCCAAACCGAAAAATCATCAGTTGACGCCGTGCTTCCCCCACAATGGTCGGCAGTTAAAAAATATGGTGTTTCGTCTTGCGAGGTATTGTTTATCAATGTGCCTGAACACCAACCCCACGAACTTCCATCACGAAGCCAAATTGAAGCAACACCTCGTTTTTCATCTTGCCAATTATCGCCAGCAGGCGAGCAGTTTACATTAACTTCGCAATCTTCTGATAAGCCCCAGCCTGTATCTTTATTCGGATTAAATTTCTCGACAATTCCTGCGTTTTTATATACATAAACAACTTCTATGATATTTATTTTCGACATTCCTTTAAAAGCATTAGGTTCGATAAATTCTAAATTAATTACATCGCCCTGAATTAGTTCAGTAGAAAAATATTTTGTTTTAGGATTGTCATTATATGTTAATGGTCCTACAACTTGCGTCTTAGCAGCATTGTAAATGTACATGTTTGAAGCTTTCGAAATGTAAAAATCTTCATAAACCAATCCTATTGCTTTAGCTTTTTTAGATTCTATTTTTAATTGCCACAATCGATCTCCATTTTCTAATTCGAACCATGTTCCTGAATTTTCTAATGAATACGATACTTTTATCGACTCTCCCGATTTTTCGTATCCTCCTTGTTTCTCAGTCTCAAGTGATTTTTGCAAAAGCAACTCAATATTTGGAGCCATCAAATTAATCGCTTCTATTTTCTCAATATCATACGAAGAATTATTAAAACTATAAGGCTTATTGTTGGTTGAGTTTTGCGATTTAAGATTAAATGCAATCAGCATTAAACATAAGGCAAAAAGTAGATTTTTTTTCATAATATTATTATTTATTCATTGCTTATAATCCAATTGAAAGAGAAACGCCCGAACTTATATCAAAAATTTTTTCTACAGTATAATAAGTTCTTTTAGCATTTTGCGGCCTATATACAACTCGATAACTACCAGGTTGTAAGACTATAGTTTCTTTTGTATAATTTGGATTTAAATTATAAATCCATTCAAATTTATCTCCTGTTTCTAGGTAAAGACTTCCAAATCCGGCTGAACTGGTTATAAAAGTAACCAATCCAGGTTTCGGAATATCTATGGTAGTAGTATAACTTTGTTTTATCTCAACATCACTAACTAAAATCCGAGGCAGGGTTAATATTTCCAAGTCATATTTGCCGATTATATATTTTTCAATATCGTTTATATCTTGAACATTTAATGTATTCATTTCTCCCGATTTCCTGACTATTGCTGTCAATCCGTTGTATTGATTATTTCCGTCGAGTTTTAATTTCAGATATCCTTGTGGAACATCGGCAGGAATAATTGTGTGTTTACCTTGTGTTAACTTGATACCATCGACAGTTACTGGAGGAATTGTGTGAACAATCATTTTGTACGATAGCAATGGGTCGATTTCTACTGTATCAGGCTCGCCACGACTATTGATTGTGTGAATGTAATTATATTTCAATTTTCCTGATAGCAAATCGAAAAACGACATATTTACGTTGGTTTCGGTTGGTTTTCCTTGTATATCAAGTAAATTAACTTGTACGGTTGTGGTGTTTAAAGCATCAGAAATCACAACTCCTAAAATATCTTTAAACTGACTTTCGATGCTTGCATCGTAATATTTGCCAATACACTTAAACGATTCTTTAAAACGAAGGTCAAGTCCAATTCCTATCACAAATGGACGGAGAGCAATCCCTTTTTTCTGGAGCATTTCAGAAATAGCACATGGGTCTCCGTCGCAAGCTTCGATTCCATCGGTGATTAAAATAATTACGTTTCGTGAGTTTGGCATTGGTGGAAAATCATCTCCTGCAAGTTCGAGCGAATGTGCAATAGGAGTAGTGCCTTTTGGTGTAATAAAACGTAGCTTTTGACGAATTTTTGATGCGTTGTTTTCTCCAAATGGAACTTCTAATTTTGTGTCGCTACAATCTTGCGGCGGAACAGGGCTTTGATGTCCATAAATGCGAATTGCCATTTGAACATTTTCCATTTGTTCGAGACTATCAATCATTTCGATTAGAAATTTTCGAGCAATATTGATTTTTGTATCGCTTTCCCATTTCATCAACATACTTTGCGAAGCATCAAAAACAAACAAAATTCGTGTTGTTGGTTTATTGATTTTAGGCTGCTGTGCAAATAATTGATTTACAGCAAATATTAATAAGATAAGTATGTTTAGAAATAATTTCATTTATAATAATTGGCTTAAATTCATTTGTAATTCATATTCTAAAACTGTGATAAAACTCAATTCTTGTTTATGATTTTTGAAATAATCAATAATATTTTCATTATTGAATTGAGCAGCTTTAAAAAGTTTTGTTAATCTTTCTGAATGTCTTTTCCGTTGCGAAAATAATTCAGAATTATTAAACCCTAAAAAATCAATTAGCTCTTTTGCTTCAATATCTTTTTTATTTGTTTCGTAATAAATTCCATCAGCAAACCTAATCCGCTTTTTAAATTCATTTTCATCTTGAAAAAATAAACTTGTAAAAAAAGATGCGTTTTTATATTTTTCGTCTTTTTTGTATAAATTTGCTTTTCTTATTGCAACATAATAGTTGTAATAATCATCATTATATTTTTTCTGCGAATTGAAATGTTCAACCTCTGGGCTGTCTAATTCTTCAAGATATTTTTCGGTATAAGCACAAAAGTTTTTTTGTTCTGCAATAAGTTTTTCACGCAAATTGCGATTATTTTCAAAAGCATTTTCTTTATACTTTAAATTCGTTGATAGAATTTCAGAATTTGTATTTTTCGACAAAAATTTCATTATGCTTCGAAATTATATAAACTACCAATTCTTGAAATTTCTGCAATCAAATTGTCTTTTTCATCTTTATTTTTCGCACGGTGTAATTGCTTTTTAAGGTCAACATATTTTTCCCACATTTTCAAACCTTCTTTTCCCATAAGATTTTTTAGTTCGAAATCGGAAGTTAAAATATCATTTGGGTCATCGCCTATTGGTGCTGTTCCTTTTCGTGCCGAAACAGTTCCATCGTTGTTCCAATCTAAAATAATTCGTTCGTAAGGTGCAAATTGAGCAGCTATAATTGGATTGTGCGTTGCGACAAAAAATTGTGTATTATTTTCGCCGTTTTTATCTTTTATAACTTCGAGATAAGTTTCAACTAAATCGAACAAAAAGTCGGGATAGAGGCTATTTTCAGGTTCATCGACCAATAAAAATCCGTTTTTAATTTCACGATTAAAATACAATGAATAAATGTGTCCTAAACGGAAAATAAAATTACGAATACCTGTGCTAAGTTGGTTATATTGAATTGTTTCGCCTGTTGATTTTAGTTTTATATAAGCTTTTAAATTTTCTGATAATTGAATTGGATTTTGAGCATTTTTATAATCAAATTCTAAATCTGATTTACTAAGTATTTTATCCCAAATTATTGATATTTTTTTAAGAATTTGAGGATTTTTTTCATCAAATTCTTCTATTAATTGTCTTTTTGTTTTGTTAATATTTTGAGATAGATTTTCAAAAATATTTCGGTCATTTTCACGCAGTTTAACCAAGAAAATTAATAACTTCCAAAATTCATTAACGGTATTATTCGAAATTTCATGATAATATGGAAAATCATTAAAAAGTTTCAACGCTTCATTTAATGTAGTGTTTGGTATGCCATTAAATCCATTTAAAATATTGACAGTACTTTCAGGTGGAATATATGCCAATAAATCATTAGAATTCTTTTTTAAAACTTTACTTTTTAAAAAGTCTTCTTGCTCACGAGGACTTAAATAATAAGGATCAACAGCAGAATTTATTGTTCTTTTTTCAACAAATTGTTTAACATAATCTTTAATCCACTTGTGATTTTTTGTTGGCAAATTTTTAAATATTATTGGCGTTTCTTTACCATAATAAATCAAAGTGAAATTATCATTTAATACTTTCAAAACTATAGCAATAACTCCTGACATTAAAAAAATATCTTCCTCAAATTCTGATTTAATAATATTCAATAAAGTAGATTTTCCTGTACCATTTCTACCAATAAAACAAATTTTATCGAGCGGTTCGCCTGTTGTGGGATTGGTAAAATCCAACTCAATATCTTTAAACTGTTGAAAGTCTTTGATATAAATTTTACAGATTTTCATTTTTATTTAATTTAACCAATTAATTTTTTTCAGTTCTCTTTTAACGCCTCGTTTGTATTTATATTTTGGATAACCAACAATTAACGACACAACCGTTTCGTGATTTTCGGGAATTTGGAAGATTTTTCGCAATTCGGCAGATTTATTTATAGCCGCAGGAACTAATCCAATTATGGTTGCTCCCAAACCTAAAGCTTCAGCCGCAAGAGCTGCATACGTTACAAAAATATAAGCATCTTCGATGTGTTCTTCAGAATTTTTGTCGGCGTGAAACAAAAGCAAAGTTGAAGCTCCACGTGTAATTCCATCATATTCGAAAGAAAAATCGCGATAAACTCCTCGTTCAATTCTTGGCAGCAAGTGATTGTTCAAAGTATTCAAAGTGTGTTTTCCTTTTTTGAATTGTATCATTTTTCGCATAAATGGATTGTGCAACCAACCTGCAAGTTTGTCGAAAAATGCTGACATCAACGGAAGTGCTTCCATAATTTTTTCACGTGAATTTACAACTGTAATTTCTACGTGTTGGTGCGAATCTCCGTGTGGAGCGTAGGAAACTGCTTGAAGAATTTTTTCAATTTCTTCTTTGCTCACAGCTTTTGCTTTAAAACGACGAACCGAACGGCGATGTTGTAATAATGACAAAAAGCTTTCTGTATCTGCGAATTCGAATAAATCGGTTTCATATTTCAAACCTTTTGCAAAAATAGATTTTGTGTTGCAAACAGCCATACATTGTCCACAACCTAAACAAATTGCAATATTTTCTTGTTTAAATGCAACAATTCCATTTGTGTTTTTTTCGATAACATTTGCTGGGCAAACATCAACACAAATTCCACATTTTGAGCAAGTTTCGGTATTTATATGAAAATCTGACATTTAAAAATATTTAGATTTTAAAATCTCCTAAACTTTCTTCTAATTGGCTCATTGCGTTGGCTAATTGTTCAGCATTTGGTGCAGAACCGTGCCATTTATGGTTATTTTCCATAAAGTCAATTCCTTTTCCCATAATGGTGTGAGCCAAAATCATAACTGGTTTTCCTTTTCCTGAATGCGATTTTGCCAAATTTATAGTTTTAACAACTTCTTCCATATTGTTTCCGTCCATTTCTAAAACGTCCCAACCAAAAGCTTCCCATTTTGCACGTAAATTCAACAATGGCATAACTTCGTCAACTGGACCGTCAATTTGTTGTCCGTTGTAGTCAACCATTCCAATTAAATTGTCAACTTTTTTTCCGCCTGCAAACATTGCTGCTTCCCAAATTTGACCTTCTTGAATTTCGCCGTCGCCCATTAAACAGAAAACGTGTTTTGTTTCTTTATTCATTTTTTTTGCAACTGCACAACCAACTGCTACGGATAATCCTTGACCTAAAGAACCTGCTGCAATTCTAATTCCTGGTAAATGTTCAGCTGTTGCTGGATGTCCTTGAAGGCGACTTCCAATTTTACGGAAAGTTGCTAATTCATTAACTGGAAAATATCCTGCACGTGCTAAAATGCTGTAAAACAATGGAGAAGTGTGTCCGTTTGAAACGAAACAAACATCTTGATTTTTCGCATCCATATCGAATTGTTTTGGATTGTGATCCATTATTTCGAAAAACAATGCTGTTAAAATATCAACACAACCTAACGAACCGCCTGGATGACCCGATTGTGGAACGTAAACCATACGCATAATATCGCGTCGAACTTGAGATGCAATTTTTTCTAATTTTTGAATTTCTGCCATGACTCTTATAAAAGTTTAATATTACAATGTAAAAATACTTTTTTTTATATAAAAGCCGATTATTTTTTGTGAATTTTGTAAAGTGAGCTTTTATAAAAATTTCATTAAGTTTATCCCTTTTCTAAATCGGAGTGCTATTTATGCAAAAAGCACGAAAAATTAATAATTCATTTACGTCATTTTTGGTATAACTTATACATTTAAAGGATTTACTAACTAGACTTGTATCTGAGGACTCATTATTGTTTAGATTGTCTTTCGAGTGATATTGAAAAGTAAAAATATAATTTTCGAATTCTAATTTTTGAAAAATATACAGTTATTTGTGTACTTTATTTTATTGTTGTAAAATTTGCATCAAAATAAAAAATACTATATTTGCACCATTAAACATGTATTAATACTAAACAAAACAAATAAATTATGAGAAAAATTTCCTTATTGTTATTGTTATCAATTTTTGTCTTTGCTTCTGTACGAGCACAAGAAACAAGCGAAGATAAAACAGTTGGAACAATGGTCTCGAAACGAGGCGTAAACATTTTACCTGAAGCAGGTGAAATAGGATTGGGCGTTGACGCTCTTCCTTTTATTGAGTTCTTTGGGAACGCATTCAACGGAAATGTTGGGAACACAGGTTCGTTTGAGTTTGTCGACAACACTAATTCAATTGTTGGAAAGTATATGTTGACCGAAAGTAGTGATATCAGAGCTAGACTTAGAATTGGAAAAGGAACATCTACAGATGTAGAGTATATAATGAAAGATACGTTGCCGGTTCCTGACCCAATGGTTACAGTTGAAGATATTTATAAAAGTTCATATTCAAACATCGTGTTCGGCGTTGGTTATGAAATGAGCAGAGGAAAAGGGCGAGTTCAAGGTTTTTATGGTGGAGAATTATTTATGCAGTATATGAGTTACAGTACTGATTATGAGTATGGAAACGATTTTACTCCCGATTTCACAAATCCAAATACAACAAATTTTTTCACAGGAAATATAACAGGAACAGGTCGAGTATTAGAAACTAATGGAATGAATACATTTACTTTTGGCGTTAGAGGTTTTATTGGCGTTGAATATTTCTTTACTCCGAAAGTTTCAATTGGAGGCGAATTTGGATGGGCGTTCGGAATGTCAAAAACAAGCGATTACACAAGCGTTGAAGAACAATGGGACGGACTTCAAATTCAAGAAGTTGAGTCAAAAACAGCTGGAGGTTCAAGTTGGGCTTTAGATACCGATAATGCAAGCGGAGGAGTCTTTTTAACTTTCTATTTTTAATCAAAAACAATTATCAATCAAGTAATAAACAATAAAAATATAAAACAATGAAAAAAATATTATCATTAACAGCAATAGCCGCTTTAGTAATAGGAATTACATTTAGTGGATGTAAAAAAGATGAAGAAGAGTACACACCAGAAGCTCTTCCTGAAGCAACAATTGAAGGATTTGTATGGGCTGACCTAAATTGGGCAAACGATACCGCCGATACAGTTACAGTTTATCAATACAATCAAGAATATGCACCTGCTGGTACAATTCTAATTGCTACTCTTTATGCTGGTGATTTAGTTGACAATCCTGTTGCAGGTTATACTTATCAAACATTAACTTACCAAACAGAGGTTCAAGAAGATGGTTCATATTCATTTACTGTTCCTGCTCATGCTAACGGTGTTTCTGTTTCAATTAAATGTACTGATTTTGAATACGACGAAATTTCAATGGATTGGGCAAACTATCCTGCAACTGAAACAGACAGAGTTGTTTATACTGCTTCAAGTTTCTCAGTAACAGTTTATCCAAACATCACTAAAATTATTGACATAAATTATTAATAGAAAATCTTCACGGTTTACAATTGAAGCTACCTCGAAAGGGTAGCTTCTTTTTTTTGGCACGCAAATTGATTTTTACACATATATAAACAAAATTATGGAGGATTAAATCATGAAACGTTTATCATTACTCTTCGTTTTATTATCAATGCAAATAGCATTTGTTTTTGGTAATAGTTTTAACTCATCAAGATTAAAAATCAGAATGTGGGATAATTCAACTTTCACAATCGTTTTTGATGGCAGTCACTTTGAAACTCCAACTAATAATTTTGTAGCTACTAATTTAGAGCAAGGTTTGCATCAAGTAAAAATTATGAAACATTTCTCTGGAAGTTATTATTACGGACATCACTCTGTAGTTTTGTATCAAGGATTTATAAATATTCCTGCAAATTCAAAAGTTATTGCTAAACTTAATATGTACAATCAATTAAACATTGAGAGAGTAGAAACTATTAGTTATGCTGGTTATAATAATTATGGTTCAAATAACAATGATTACTACGAGTCAAGTTATGATAACAATTACTATAACAATCAAAATTATTTTTCTTCAAATGATTTTATGCAACTACAATCGTCAATATCTAATGTCTCATTTGAAAGCAGTAAGTTACAAATTGCAAAACAAGCAGTAGGAATGAATAAAGTTTCATCAAATCAAGTTGCTCAAATCATGCAATTGTTCAGTTTTGAATCTACTAAATTAGAATTTGCAAAATATGCTTATAATCATGTTTATGATAAATCGAACTACTACGTTGTGAATAATGCTTTCAGCTTCAGCAGCAGTATAAGTGAACTAAATCAATTTCTTTACGGAACTTTTTAAATCCGACTTTACGAACATTAAAGCCATTCATTTAAGAATGGCTTTTTTATTTCTAAATATTGTTATAATTTTAACTTTATTTATCTTTAATTTATTATACACATGAAATATATTTACATCGCAATCTTGTTTTTAACAATTGCATCTTGCAACTCTACCGATGAAAATGCGGATAAAAGCAATCAAAATAAATTACAATCAAATTTTTTGCTTAGCCAAGACTCGGTTAATCAAATAACTAAGGATTTAATGTCCCGATTTGACGTTTCGCAAAGCGAACGAATCGAACGATGTGTTAAACAAACAGCATCTATTTGGAGAGCATCGGATGGAACGGTTGAAGATTTTAAAATATTTTGTACCGAAAACTTTGTTGACGATGAAGTTAAACTTTCACAACTTTTCGAGAAATTATCTCGAAACTTTGAAATTTTAAATGGGAATTTCAATAAAATAAGTGTTGACCTAAAACTTCCTTTGCATATTGATTATGGAGAAATAACAACCGTTGACATGATGTTTGGCAGTTACGAACCATCGGCACACCTACACGAAGACTTGTACTTAAATAAAGTTGCATTTCTTGTTGCCTTAAATTTCCCGATGTATTCGCTAAAAGAAAAAAACGATTTAGGAATGTCATGGACTTCACAGCAATGGGCTTATGCAAGAATGGGAGATATGTTTGTTTCTCGCGAACCATCTGAATTAGCTCAAAAATATGCAGAAGTTTCAACAGCTGCTGATGCTTACATCTCCGACTATAACATCTACATGGGAAATCTTATCAACGATAAAAACGAAACCCTTTTCCCTGCCGAAATGAAATTAATTACGCATTGGGGCTTAAGAGACGAATTAAAATCAAATTATAATGCAGAGAATGGATTTGAAAAACAAAATATGATTTATGCTGTAATGAAAAATATTATTAGTCAGGAAATTCCCGAAAATGTGATTAATAATTCCGAATATAAATGGAATCCAACCACAAACCAGTTATTTGACAAAACAAACAAAGAGGTAAAATTCAAACCAGAAGCGAATGTTCGATATCAACATTTACTCAATAGTTTTCACGCATTAAAGGCCGAAGACGAGTACAACGAAATGTACCCTAATTATCCTGCCCGAAAATTTGATGTAGAAATGGAAATTAGTCAAGCAGAGGTCGAAAAATTATTTATCGATTTCGTATCTTCACCCGTAGTTAAAGATGTTGCTGAGATTATTAAGAAACGATTGGGAAGAGATTTACAACCCTTTGATATTTGGTACGATGGATTTAAAGCTAGAAGTTCAATAAACGAAGAAGATCTTGATAAAATTACCACGACAAAATATCCTTCCAAAATTGAGTTTGAAAACGATTTACCAAATATTTTGCAAAAACTTGGATTCGACGAAGGTTCTGCTCGATTTATTTCTTCAAAAATAACGGTTGATGCTTCACGTGGAGCTGGACACGCTTGGGGTGCAGAAATGAAGTCTGATAATGCACGTTTAAGAACAAGGGTAGCAGAAAACGGAATGAATTATAAAGGTTATAACATTGCAATTCACGAATTTGGACACAATGTTGAGCAAACAATTTCCTTACACGATGTAGATTATTATATGCTGAGAGGTGTCCCAAATACTGCGTTTACCGAAGCGTTAGCTTTTGTATTTCAAGCAAAAGATTTGGAGTTGTTGGGAATAAAAGAGACAAATACGGATAAGAAATATCTCGAAGTGTTGGATAATTTTTGGGGAGCATACGAAATCATGGGCGTGTCACTCGTTGATATGAATGTTTGGAAATGGTTATACGAAAATCCTGAGGCTAGCCCTGAAGACTTGAAAAATGCTGTAAATAAAATTGCTAAAGACGTTTGGAACGAGTATTACGAACCTATTTTTGGAATGGACGACGAACCTATTTTAGCCGTTTATAGCCATATGATTGATGCTCCGCTGTATTTATCAGCATATCCAATCGGTCAATTGATTCAATTTCAATTAGAACAACACTTTGATAAAGGCGATTTTGCTCCCGAAGTAATGCGTATGTTTAAGAATGGGCGATTAACCCCACAAGTATGGATGAAAAAAGCTGTTGGAGCAGAGTTATCAGCCCAACCAATGACCGATGCAGCTAAAGTTGCAGTTGAACATCTAAAATAAAGAGAGTGAAATATTATAATACTTGTTCAACGTAGCAACTTCATTAGATAGAATATTATTCAATCGCATTGCATGTTAATTTGTTTTATAAATTTTCTTTTGTTTTTCTAGCTATACAATTTTACAAACTTTTTAAACTATTTTTGTCGAAGATTAGATAATTTTAGGAATATATGATTTCGATAAATGGTTTAGGGATTTTGTTTGGAGGTTTTGAGCTTTTCAGCGACGTTTCGTTTATGATAAATCCTCGCGACCGCATTGGATTAGTTGGGAAAAATGGAGCAGGAAAAACAACCTTGGTAAAAGTTATTGCAGGACTTCAAGGATACGATTCAGGAAATATTTCGATGCCCACTGATATTACACTTGGGTATTTGCCTCAACAAATGGTTTGCTCTAACAACAAGTCGGTTCTTGAAGAAACAACTTCGGCGTTTAGCGAAATTCTAGAACTCGAAGCAGAAATTAATTATATAAATGTTCAACTGTCAGAAAGAGATGATTATGAAACGGATGATTATTTAAAATTGATTGATAAACTTACGAGTTTAAACGAACGGTTTCAAATTTTAGGAGGAACTTCGTTTCATGCCGATATTGAATTAACCTTAATTGGATTGGGTTTTTTACAAAGCGAGTTTAGCCGCCCGACTTCCGAACTGAGTGGAGGCTGGCGAATGCGTATCGAATTAGCTAAAATTTTACTTAAAAAACCTAATGTCCTTTTGCTCGACGAACCCACCAACCATCTTGATATTGAATCGATTCAATGGCTCGAAGATTTTTTAAAAGACTACGCCGGAGCTGTTGTTTTAATTTCACACGATAGAGCTTTTCTCGATAATGTAACCAATCGAACTATCGAAATTTCGGTTGGGAGAGCATACGATTACAAAGTTTCGTATTCAAAATACGTTGAACTTCGTAAAGAACGACGGGAGCAACAAGTTGCCACGTACGAAAATCAGCAAAAAATGATTGAGGATACCGAAAAATTCATCGAAAGGTTTAGATATAAATCTACAAAATCGGTTCAAGTACAATCGCGAATCAAACAACTCGAAAAAATCGAACGTGTTGAGATTGACCCCGAAGATTTATCGGCTATGCATTTTCGGTTTCCACCATCGCCACGCTCAGGGCAAATGGTTGTCGAAATTAAGGAACTTACCAAACGCTACGATGTTAAGGAAATTATTAAAGATATTGATTTAATTGTCGAAAGAGGCGAAAAAATTGCATTTGTAGGAAGAAATGGTGAGGGAAAAACAACTTTATCGAGAATCATAGTTGGAGAACTTGAGTGCGAAGGTTTGATGAGAATCGGGCATAACGTAAAAATTGGATATTTTGCTCAAAATCAAGACGAGATAATTGATGAAAACAAAACTGTGCTCGAAACCATCGATGCTGTTGCTGTTGGCGATGTGCGTCAACGGATGCGAGATATTTTAGGTGCGTTTTTGTTTAGCGGCGAAGATGTAGATAAAAAAGTGAAAGTGCTTTCGGGTGGCGAACGCTCACGGTTGGCAATGGCTAAACTTTTGCTCGAACCTGTTAATTTGTTGGTTTTAGATGAGCCTACAAATCACCTCGATATGCGTTCGAAAGATATTTTGAAACAAGCCTTACAAAAATACGACGGAACTGTGTTAATTGTTTCGCACGACCGCGATTTTCTCGATGGTTTAACCACAAAAATCTACGAGTTTAAAAATCAAAAAATAAAACAACATCTTTGCGGAATCTATGAATTTTTAGCAAAGAAAAAACTCGATTCGCTTAAAGAATTAGAACGAAAAGCGGTTCAAAATAATATTAAAAAAACGGATTCGATTACCGATAGCAAACAACAATATCTCGATAAAAAAGAATACGAAAAAACACTACGAAAAATCAACAATCAAATTAAAGAGTGCGAAGATATTATTGCGAAGTTGGAAGCAGAATTGGCAAATTTAAACGAAATCTTATCAAACAATCCGAGCGACAATACTTCGCTTTATGAGCAATATCAGGATATTCAGCAACAAATTGCATCGAAAATGAAGCGATGGGAAGAACTTCAATATGAACTTGAAATTACCGAAGACCAAAAATGAGTTTTAATCACAACATACCATTATCGATAAAAGGGTTCGAACTTCGTGAAATAACCAATAACGCCATCTTCGATTTATTTGAAATTTACTCCGATAAAGAAATTTTGCGATACACCGATAGCGAATTGCACAAAACACTTGACGACACACATAAATTTATTGCTAAAATTGAAGAAAAACAAGTCTTAAAATTGTGTATGTATATTGGAATTTTTTCGAAAACCGAAAATAAATTGATTGGAACACTCGCCATTTATGATATAAATTACAAACACAGTTTTGCTTCGATTGCTTGTGTTTTGAATAAAAAATATTGGCGTAAAGGAATTATGACAAGCGGAATTCAAGCATTAATCGACTATTCGTTTACTACATTAAATTTGAATAGGCTCGAAGCTCAAGTATTTGAATTTCATACTGCCTCGATAGCTTTATTCAGAAAACTAAAATTTACAGAAGAAGGAATTTTGCGTAAAAACTTTTTGATTGAAGGTAAATTTGAAAATTCAATTATGTTTTCGATGTTGAATGTGGGAAATTTATGAAAAAATACTACATTAGCAAGTAATACGTTTTTAAATAATATGATTCCCTTGTAGTAAAAAATAGACATGATTCATTAAATTAGGATTTATGTTGAAATGGATAAAAAAAATAGTTTTCATTATTCATTTGGTAATGTTTGTTTTGATTGGGTCAAGATGTTCGTTCGCACAAGATCCAATGAAAGGAGATTATACAAATGACCGCTCACCAATTCCATATTATCATTTACGTGAAGCAGATGTAATGTGGTCGAAGAAAATATGGCGGATTCTCGATTTGAGAGAAAAATTAAACCATCCGTTATATTATCCAACTAAAGATATGGACAATAGAAAAAGTTTGATGAGTTTGTTGTTATACGGATTTGAAAAACAAAATCTTATATTGTATGACGATGTTGACGACGAGTTCACAACGCCCACAACGATGGAGATTGTTAATCAGAGGTTAGGAGCTGGAACCGAGACAAAAATGCAGGAAGACTTAAATACTGGAGAAATGATAGAAATTGTTATCAATAATGAGAGAAAACCAGAAGATGTAAAAAAATATCTCATGAAAGAAACTTGGTTTTTTGATAAACAAAGAGCAATGTTAGATGTTCGTATCATTGGATTATGTCCTCTTAGATTATATTATAAAGTAGAAGATGTTGATGAAGAAGAATTGCAAACATCAAAAATATTTTGGGTGTATTTCCCTTCTATTAGACCTCTGCTAGCAAATCACGAAGTTTTTAATGCTACTAATGATGCTGAACGCAGAACATTTGACGATATTTTCTTTAAAAGAATGTTCAGTAGTTACATATTCCAAGAAACAAATGTTTACGATAATCGATTGATTAATCAGTACGCACTTGGCTTAGATGCTATTTTGGAGTCAGAAAAAATTAAGGACGATATTTTCAAATTAGAGCACGACCTTTGGGAGTACTGATTCCTCTACTTTGTTTTGCTGGAATCCTTTCCAGCAAAGGCGGAATTATTGAATAAAAGTATTCGTACTATCGGGCTTTGGAGAGAATTCTTTGAAGTGATATTTGTAGTTTATTTCGTAATTCTCGCCTTCATAATTTGAATTTGTAATTAAAAAAGTCGTATCATTAAGAATTTCTCCGGTCAAAGTTTCAACTGGTAAAGAAAACATTGTTTCAGCTTTTAACCGTTCTATCTTAATATATTGATTCTCTACAAAGAAAACACCCCAGTTTTTTTTTGACTTTTTAACAAAATCATAAAAAGAACCGCTTTCAAAAGAAGTTTCTAAGCTTGATATATTTTCATAATTACCTGGAGATATAACTACTCCATTTGAATAAAAAATAAAAATCTCAATTGTATTTTCAATTGAATCCATGCAATAATAATATCCTTCTAGCCTTATCTCATCCCCCCAATATTCAATTCTATTACTTAAATCTCCATTATCACTTAGTTTTTTACATGACCATGTTAAATTTGTCATAATAAAAAGACATAAAATATATAAAAACTTCATTAGTTATAAAATTTAATAATTTGTATTGCCTATTCCTGAACTAAATTGAAAATACCATTTATTAGGTTTTACTGTTTTATCTAATCTTAATACCCATTCGTATCCGCTCCTCTCTCTCGCAAGCGTCCGCTTGTGATTTTTATTGCTCATACACATTTTGCGATTGGTTTTTTATTTGATACGCTTCTGACATTTAACAAATATATACACTTTTTTTATGGCTCACAAGCGGATGCTTGCGAGAGAGGTGGGAAAATTTATGAAAAAAAATTTGCCGATGTTAGAATCCCTTCCAACATCTGTTTCCTCTACTTTGTTTTGCTGGAAAGGATTCCAGCAAAGGCGTAAGATTAAAGGTATATTTTAAAATTCAATCATATTTTCGATGTTGGATATCGAATGGTTAAAAAAAAGGTATTTTAAGGATTAACTAATTAGACCTTACGTTTTGACAAGTTTTTTAATAATTATTTTCTGTTGACTCTGAATTTGAAGGTTATAGATTCCTTTTGATAAACATGAAATATCAATACAAATTTTATCATGCTTACAGTCGAATGTTGAGTTACAAATTTTACCATCTAAAGAGGTTATTATAATCGACTCAATGTCTTGGGCATAGGTTTTATCTATATAAATCAAATTTTCGGTAGGGTTAGGATAAATTCGAATAATATCAGAATTTTGCTCAAATACAGTTGTTAACAAATTTGTTTTAATCCAAATAGGATTCGTATAAGAGTGATATTTTTCGCTATTTTTTCGATGCAATAAAGCTTGTTGTTCTGAATAAACCTTATTCGTTTCAATAAACGCTCTAATTGCTATATATTGATTTTCAGGATAATTATTTGTCGAAAAAATAGTGTTATAAAAATCAGCTAAACTAATTGTAAACTGACCTCCGCTTATATCAACCGAATAATATATGGAGCTATCTTTTGTTTCGATTACAAATGTTGCGATGTCCAGATTTCCATAATCGTTATTGCTAATTGCTTGTAGGTGAATAAAAATATTTTCTTCGTTCAAATTTTCTGTACTCAAGTCATCACCTGGAAAGACATTAAGTGAATCGCAAGTAATTGTCATGCTTAGAATAGGACCTGATGACATAAGGGAGTGTCCATTTTTCAATGCCGTTAACACGTTTTTTCCATTTTTGTCCATTCCATTAGGGCAATATACAAGAGTTGAAAGGCTGCCAGGGATATTGTTTTCCATGGTTCCACTAACACCAGTATAAACATAATCAGTATTTGAAAAATTAAACGAACCATGAGAATCGCTCCCTCCAGAAAGAAAAAATTTGTAGTGAGAAACTGCCGCATTATTAAATTTTGCCTTTAAGCCTTTTCGAACAATAAAGCCGTATGCCTCCATATTTTGAGCAAGTCTATACGATGTGTGCATATAGTCGGTTTCGGGCAATTCAACAAAACCATAGGGTTCTTCTTCGTGATAGGGATTCCAAAGCTCGGTTCCAGCATCAGTAGAAGTTAGTGTGTACCATAAATTCCAAACTTGCCCGCCCATTAAATTATGTTTAATTACATTTCCATCAGTATAAGAATATACATCAGAAGTGGCTTCAAGATTGTTCCAAATTACATTTCCTAAATTTAAAGCTGGTTCATTATTCTGTGGCGAAAGGCTATCGCAAATATTCCAAACATTCCCCCCTATAATAGAAGAAAGTTTATCGCCTTCGGAAAAAGGATGTGCAGCATAACCAAAACCATCATATTTTTCTAACGAATCGAGCAACATATCGATGCTAATATTGGTAGAACTTAAATCGCCTCCGGCATCCAGCACATAGGGCAACGAAAAAGGGTCAGTGGGGCTTGGAGAAACTAAGCAATGAACCAAATCGCCCTGACTATTGTTAACCGAAGCCTCGATTCCTCTAATAAAAACCATGCTAGAATCCTCGTTGTTCAAATTTAAAACTTCGCTACCTAAGCGAGCCCAATTATCGTACATGCCAGAGCCATAATTATCAAAATCGCAACTATGATCTGTAGTTGTAATCCAATCTAGTCCTAAGTGTTTTGCGGCAACTTTTGAAGCGGCTAGTGGAAATCCATTTTCGGCGGTATTTTGGGTAAAATATGTATGAAAATGAGTATCGCCTCTATACCAATTCGGTAGTTTAGGAATCGATAAATTGGAAATAAAAACTCTAAACGAAATTTCGGTATCAGTGTCGTAATCAACACTAACATAAACATTTATATCAATTACGCTATCGTTGCACAAATAATTGCTCCAAACATTAAACGGAATATTCAAATTGAAATAAAAGTAAGGTTTTGTAATTTCGACAATAGGAACTGGTGGAATTCCCCAATTTTCATCGGCTGTAAAAAGAACTGTATTTGTTTCATCGTTTGTAGGTAATGCATCTAGGAAAGATTGCGAGCCCCATTCAACATCTTCGAGAGAATAGCTATCAAACAACTGCAAAAAATCGTTATGTGATAGGTTATCGAAAGTAATTGGGGAATCAAAAACTGTTTCCGATGCACATTTCATGCTTACATTTACATACGACAAATCATTCTGATATAAAGAACTATTGCTGTCGTGAATATAAACTGTAATTGGAATTACGGAGTCTTTCGAAATATCAATGCGGTTAGGAGTATCAATTAAAATCTCCGAACCTGGAGAATTATTCTGTTTTTCTTGAGCAATTACAAAAAATGGAATAATTATCAGTAAAATAGCAATTACTTTACTCATGTTTTTTTAATTTAATTTTTCAATATTAGCAAAGCTATGTTTTCGACATGATGTGTATATGGAAACATATCAATGGGTTGTATTTTTATTACATCGTATTTTTCGCTCATCAATGAAATATCTCTGGCTTGTGTTGCTGCATTGCAGCTTACGTAAACAATTTTTCGTGCATTTGTTTCAAGCAGTCGGGCAATTACATCGTTGTGCATTCCTGCTCGAGGCGGGTCGGTAATTATCACATCAGGAGTCCCATGCATTGAGATAAAATCAGTGGTTAAAATATCTTTCATGTCTCCAGCAAAAAACTCAGCGTTATTAATATTATTGATTTCGGCATTGACTTTTGCATCTTCGATGGCTTCGGGAATAGATTCTATTCCAATAACTTTTTTTGCATTTTTTGCCACGAAATTGGCAATGGTTCCAGTTCCGGTATAAAGGTCGTAAACAATGTCGGTTGGTTTTAAATCGGCATATTCGCGAACAATTTTATACATATTAAATGCTTGTTCAGAATTGGTTTGATAAAAAGATTTTGGTCCAATTTTAAAACGCAAATCTTCCATTTGTTCGAAAAAATGATCTTTACCTTTAAATAAAATTACATTTTGATCGAAATAAGTATCGTTAATTTTTTCATTTACAATGTACATTAACGAGGTAATTTCAGGAAAATGAGTCGCAATATGATTCATTAATTGAGAGATTGCCAATTGGTTGTTTTCGTGAAATATAACAATAATCATTATTTCTCCAGTTGTTGAAGTTCGAACAATTAAATTTCGCAACAAGCCTGTATGAGTTCGATGATTGTAAAAAGTAAACTTATTTTTTAAAGCAAAATCTTTTACTTCAAGTCGAATTTTATTCGATGGTTCTTTTTGCAAATAGCAATGAGTTACATCAACCACTTTATCGAACATACGGGGGATATGAAATCCCAATCCGTTTAATTTTTCACGATTGGTTTCGTCAACAATTTCATCTTTGTACAGCCAACGAATACTCGAAAACGTGTATTCTAATTTATTTCTGTAATAATTTACATTTTCTGAAGCAAGTATGGGATTTACTTCGTGCAAATGCACTTTCCCTATGCGTTCGAGATTATCTACAACTTGTTTTTGTTTATATTTCAACTGCTCGGCATAAGGTAAAATTTGCCATTTACAACCTCCACAAACGCCAAAATGTTCGCAGATGGGATTGGTTCGTATTTCTGAATATTTATGAAATTTTATGGCAACTCCTTCTAAAAAACTTTTTCGTCCGTTTACAACTCTAATATCGACAACATCTCCCGGAACAACAAATGGAACAAATACAACCAAATCGTTGACTTTGGCTATCGCTTTACCTTCTGCTGCAATATCTATAATTGTTACATTTTCGAGCAATGAATTCTTTTGTTTTCGTCCCACTTTGTGTTGTTTTTAAGTTTAATGCAAAGATAAGAGATTTGAGGAAAGTAGAAAGAGTTTCAAGTACAAGTTATAAATTACAAGTTATGAGCTACAACATTTGTAGGCAAAAAATATAGAGACTATTTTTAATTAAACGTATCGAGTTCAAATTAATTTAAGTAGATTTAGGACTTAAATTAATGAGATAATTATAAATGAGATTTGTATTGCATGTTTTTCTTGTAGTCCCCATATTTGCTACTGCTCAAAGCATTTCGCCCGAAGTAATAACAACCGGTGGAGGATATTTTGAAAACAATTATTCGTCCGTAAGCATAACGATTGGCGAACCCATTAGCGAAACCATTTCAAACGGAAATGTTGTAATTACACAAGGATTTCAACAAGTCGACTATAATATTACATCGATTGAAGATATTAACACAATCAGTTTATCGATGAGTATTTTTCCCAATCCAACTACAGATTTGTTAACTATTAAGGTTGAAGATTTTGTGAGTCAAAAAATCCAATATGCCTTATTTGACATTAGCGGAAAGCAATTGCTAAATTCTGAAATTCTCTGCCTTTGTCAGGTGTTTTCACCTGACAACCACAACAACATAAAAAATGATTAAAAAATTAAAACAAGATATCGTTCAACAGCAAATTACAACAAAAAAGACAAGATTCTTTCGCCTGTTAGCGGAATAAATTGATTCTACTTACTGTCAGGTGAAAACACCTGACAGAGGCAAAAAATGACATCAAAAACGGAAAAGATGTTCACGACAAAATTGAGCAAGTATTGATAAATTAGCGAGTTATGTGCAATCCAAGCATTTTGTGTAGCTTGTGTTTTACGAATTACTTAGGTCTCGTTTTAAAGAAATTATTTGACATATCGCACAAAAACAAATTGCTTTTATGCCCGAATTAATTTATTTTCGTAAAGATTTACATTTAAAAAAACTTCTCCTCATTATTTGCAAAAACGATTAAACAAAAAACAGATGAAAAATATATTTACTTTTGGTATTCTTTTGATTTCAATTCAGGCTTTTTCACAAGCTTGGTTAAACAAAAATCCGAATAATAGAACTCAATCCGAAATGACCTTGTACGATTATCAACAAGCATTTAACGAATATTGGCAAGGAAAAGTAATCGACAAAGGGTATTATGTTGAAAATGGGAATAAGAAAAAAGCTTACGAATGGAAACAATTTAAGCGATGGGAAAATTTTTGGATTCCGAGAGTAGATAAACAAACAGGCTCGTTTCCATCAGAAGAAAAGTACCAAGAAGCCAATCGACAATTTCAACAAAATATTACGAGAAGCGAATCGGGAACATGGACAAATATGGGACCATCTAGTTCAGACGGAGGCTATGCCGGAATAGGAAGAGTAAATAGCGTTGCATTTCACCCAACCGATGTCAATACATTTTGGGTCGCAACTCCGGGAGGAGGAGTTTGGAAAACCTCGAATGGAGGTTCTTCGTGGGTTGTATTAACCGATAATATTGATGTACAAGCTACTTCAGCTATTGCGATTCCGTCAGATTACGCAACATCAAATACGATTTATATTGGAACAGGAGACCGAGATGCGTGGACACACAACGAAGGAATTGGTGTTTTAAAATCGACCGATGGCGGTATTACTTGGAATGCAACCGGACTTACGTTTAACGCCTCAAGCGGATATAGCGTTAACCGAATTTTGATAAATCCTACCGACAACAATATGATATATGCCGCAACATGCAATGGTTTATACAAAACCACCGATGCCGGAAATAATTGGACTCAAATTTATAGCGAACCTTATTTGGTCGATTTGGAATTTCGCCCAAACGACCCAACCATTCTTTATGCTTCGAACAAATATTGGGGAAGAATTTATAAATTTACAAATAGCGGGGCAAATGTTTCGGTGGTTTACGACGAATATGATGCTGGAGCACGAAGAATAGAATTAGCCGTTGCTCCAAGCAATCAAAATATTGTTTTTGCAGCAGTTGTAGATGAAAATTCAGGATTAAAAGAAATTATAAAATCTACCGATAGCGGAACGTCTTTTTCTGCTGTTTTGGTTCCCGGAAGCCTTCCCAACTCAAGTGCCCCAAATATCTTAAGTGGCGATATTGATGGAGCAGAAACTTCTGGTCAAGGCTCATACGATCTTACGTTAATAGTTAACCCAAGTAATGCAAACACATTGTATTGTGGTGGCATAAACACTTGGAAATCAGTTAATGGAGGTGCAAATTGGACGGTAAATAATTTTTGGACAAGTTATTATTGCGGTTCGTGTGAAATTGTTCACGCCGATAAACATTTTTTAGCATACAATGGAAGCGTACTTTACGAATGTAACGATGGAGGAATATATAAATCGACAAATGGAACAAGTTGGCTTGATATTTCAAATGGGCTTATGAATAGCGAAATATATAAAATAGGAGTTTCGCAAACCGAAGAGAACTCCATTATTGCAGGTTTACAAGATAACGGTTCAAAATTGCTCCACACAGATGGAAATTGGTACGACGTAAAAGGTGGCGATGGAATGGATTGTGCAATCGATTTTACCGACAATAATATTCAATATGCGTCGTATGTTTACGGTCAAATTACTCGAACAACCGATTTGTGGAATTCTCAAACAGATATTGAACCGTCAAGTGCAGGAAGCGGAGCTTGGCTTACGCCTTATACCATCGACCCAAATAATCATAATACACTTTATGCAGCTTATGCCGATGTTTGGAAATCAACGAATAAAGGAGACTCTTGGACAAAGATTTCGACCATGAATACTGCCGATTATTTACAGTCAATAGCAGTTGCTCCATCTAACTCACTTTATTTATACGCTGCTGATTACGATAATATTTGGAAAACAATAAATGGAGGAACTTCGTGGACTAGCATTAGTTCTGGTTTGCCAACTTCAACAAGTTCAATCACATGCATTGCTGTCAAAAATAATGACCCAAATACCGTTTGGGTTACGTTTAGCGGATTTAATTCCGATTTAATTTATCAAACAACAAATGGCGGCACTTCGTGGTCGAATATTTCGACAGGACTTCCAAGCATTCCTGCAAACACAATTGTTCAAAATACTCAAAACACAACAGAAACTGAATTATATATTGGAACCGAATATGGCGTGTACTTAAAAAGAGGTGCCTCAAACTGGGAATTTTTTAATACAGGATTACCAAAAGTTGTAGTAACTGATTTGGAAATATACTACGATGCAAATCCTGACAACAGCAAATTAAGAGCAGCAACCTACGGTCGAGGACTCTGGGAAAGCGATTTATATTCGTCGCCGGGTGTTGTCCCAACCGCTGATTTCACATCAGATTTGACATCTATTTATGAAGGAGAAACCGTAGTTTTTACCAATCAATCGACTGGAGGAGCAACTTCTTGGAATTGGACTTTTAATGGAGGAACACCAAGTTCATCAACAAATCAAAATCCTTCGGTGATATACAATACTGCTGGTGTTTACGATGTAACATTAATATCATCAAACACTATCGGAGATTCAAATCCCGAAACAAAGTCAGGGTACATTACTGTGTCAGAAGCCCCCATTGCAAATGCCTTCACATTAGATTTTGAAGCATGTACAAATTATTCAACTGATTTTACTCCATGGTCAACGGTTGATGGAGATGGTATTACAACCTATGCAAGTAGCGATTTCGACTTTACAGGAGAGGGGACAGCCTTTGGATTTATGGCTTTTAATCCTGAATTAGCAGCATTGGCAACCCCAATTGCTTTGTCGCACGGAGGCGTGAGATGCGGAGTAGCAATTTCACCAAGTAATGCAAGCCAAGCTAACGATTGGTTAATTTCAGATTTATTATCATTAGGAAATTCATCTTCAATTACTTTTTGGGTTCTTACGGCAAAAGATACGTGGGGATTAGAAGACTATGAAGTATTAATTTCAACTACCAATAATTCAACCACAAGTTTTACTGTTTTACCAAGTGCTGCAGCTCAGCAAGCTCCTAACACATGGACTGAAAAAACTTACAACTTATCGGCTTATGATAATCAAGATATATATATTGCCATACATTACAAGTCAACCGACAAATTTATGTTTCTTATTGATGATATAATCGTTGAAACAACATCTACAACTCCTCCGGTTGGAGGAACAGCTACAGCTTCCTTATCATCAATATGCGAAAACTCAAATACAAGCATTGTGCTGTCAAACTATGTTGGAAATATTCAGTGGCAAGAATCAATAAACGGTACTGATTGGACTAATGTTTCGTCGGGTAGCGGAGCAAATTCGGCAACCTACATAACTCCAAATTTAACCACTGAAATGTATTATCGTGCAAAATTGAGTCTTGATGGCTTTGCTGACGAGTTTTCAACCATTGCGAATATTTCGATTAATGATGCATATAATTTATCCGAAACCTTTTCGATATGTTCAGGAGATGATTTCACGTTTCCTGATGGAACAACGCAAAGCAATATTACATCAACATTTGTACATATCAGTAATTTACAAACAGCATCAACAAGCTGTGATTCAATAATCACTACAACGATTCATGTAAATCCCGTTTACAATTTTAACGAAAATGTTGAAATTTGTTATAACAGCAACTATACTTTTCCTGACGGAACTACGCAAACCAATATTACTTCACAAATTGTTCATATAAGTAATTTGCAAACAAATTTAACAAATTGCGATTCAACAATTACAACAACATTAGAAGTTCTCCCCGAATCAAGCTACGCATACGATGAAATAATTTGCGAAGGGGAATCATATATACTTGGCAGTCAAGTTATAACCGACAGTGGGACTTATGTAGAGGTTTTTGAAACCGGTAACGGATGTTACTATACGGTTACCATAAATTTAACGGTTGTATCTTTACCAATAGTTTCATTAGGACAAGACACAACGATATGTGCTCAAGATGGTATTGTGTTGGGAGTCGGGAATTCGCCAAGCTATAATTATTTATGGTCGAGTGGCGAAACATCGCAAACAATTTTTGTTGATTCAACCAATACTGGGCTGGGGTCTCAGGAGTTTTATGTTATTGCAACTGATGCGAACAATTGCACGGTTTCTGATTCCATAATTATTACTTTTGATATTTGTGAAAATATTACTGATTTTGAAAATATTGAACAAATATATTTATATCCAAATCCTTCGGCTGGAAAAATAACGATAAGCGTAAAAAAGAAATACAAAATTGAGATTTCAGATGTTACAGGACGACAAATTTATTTTTCAACGCTGAATAAGTCTATCAACGAAATTGATATTTCAAAGCATGCACAAGGGATTTATTATGTCAGAATCTTTAACGACAAAATAAGTAAAACTATAAAATTAGGAAAGGAATAACAATTCCGTATTTTTATCCTATTCAAACAGCGATTTTCGTTGTTTGAATAGGATAATGTTCCCCATTTAAGGAGCTATTCACAATCTTATACATTACGATTGAATGTGACCGACACAATTTAAAAATAAGATACCCGCTTTTGCGGGTATGTGGTTGAGGCACATTCCCTTGAAAAAGGGAATCTAAAAAATCACATATGTGTCATATGGAAATAGAATTGGTATTAACCATTTCTTTACAAAGAGAAATATGTCCTAATCTTCAAAACATTTTTAATCAGGAACCGACACTGCAATAATTTGAATTCTTCGTTCGCCAGCTGCCGCAGGTGAGAAAACAGAATTTCGAGTATCGTTTACATCGTCGCTTACGTTTGTATTTGCGAACTCTTCTCCTATTGCTTCTAGCTGAAATGTCAAATAATTAGTCTCGTTGTTTACATATTTTGCAAAAACACCATTGTTATATTCCATAAAATAGTTTTGTAAACTCGAAACTCTACGTTTGGCTAATTTATTATTGTATTCAGCTGTATTGAGTGGGCTTGTATATCCTTTTAATGTAATAATAACATTTTCGCCTTGTTCGAGCAGACTTTCTAATCGCTGAGCAAATTTTTCGAGCTGATTAAAGCCATCTTCGACATGCTCGTTAAAGAAACCTTCGACATTGTTCAAGGCTTGTATTTTTTCTTCTCCGCGAAGACTTTTCGAATATTGATTTTTGTATTCGTCCAACATTGCAAGATACAATTTAACTGTGGTCTCATAGTTAATATTCGTTACAGTATCCGTTGTTCGAGGATTTGGTTCGTCGTTATGAAAATACAAGGTTATTGGAATTAGTTGTTTCATTTCCTCAACAATAACAGCTATAATTGTTTCGAATTTTAACGAATCACGATTAACCGTTTTTAATTCATAGTAATAAATATCGTTGCAACAATTTTCTCCAGTCTTTCCTCTATTTGAAACGAAATATGCTTTGGTTGAATCGTAGTTAATTTTATAGTACAAATCGTTGAATTGCGAATTTATAGGATAAGCTAAATTTTCAACATTGTTCCAAAAATAAAAATCTCCTTTGATTTTAAAAATATCGAATCCGCCAAGATTTATGTAATACATTGAACTAAAATACAATGTAGAATCTTTTGCCGAATAAAATGGACTGAGTTCATCGTCAATCGTATTTATTTTATCGCCAATATTGAATACATCGCCAAATGTTCCATCTGATTTTATATCGACATACCAAATATCATTTTTCCCAAAACCATCGGGGCGGTCTGATACAAAAAGAAGTTTATTCCCTTCGGAGGTTTTTGCAATGCAGGGTTGAGTAGTATTGAAATTAGGATAATTAATTTCATTCGAAAGGCAAATAGAATTTTCCCATCGTCCTTGATTATAATTCGTTTTATAAATTTTCGATTTACTGTTATTCCCACTTACCGTAAAATAAGCGGTTGAAAAATCTTCGTCAAAGCAAAGATTCGAAATATTTACATTGGGCATATTTATTACAGAATCGTACAAAATCGGCAACTGCCATGCTGAGTCTTGTTTAAACGAATGATAAATTCTTGATTTCAGAATATTTTTTTGTGATGTATCCTCAATAAAATTGTACGATGAAAAAAACAAAATACTATCATTTATATCAAATGCTCCTAACTCACTCATCGGAGAATTGATTATAGTATCAAGCTTTTCGATTCTAACACCTTTGATTTCATTCATTAAATAATGTGCTTTTTCGCACGAATAAATTTCATATTTTGACTTTTGTGAATAGTAATCATTTTCGTTTACGTGTTGTTTATAATATTTATCGAAATATAATTGTGCTTTTTGATAATATCCGCGATTTTTTAGCATCGAAGCATACCAAAATAAAGCCAATGGATATTGCAAATCATTTTGATAAAAAACCTTACGATACCATTTTTCAGCCTCTTCGTACTGAAATGATAAGCGACATGATTCGGCATATTTATAGGCAATTTTCACAATCGAAATATCTTGTTTTAGAGCTTTTTCATAAAGAACCGAGGCTGAATGATAATCGCCAAATTCAAATGCATTATCTGCAACTTTTAAGTATTCTTTTATCGTTTGAGCCGACGTATTTGTAGAAATAATAATAAGTATGAAAAATAGACACTTTATGGATGTTTGAAACAAAAAAGGAAATAATATGTTTATTGATTTATTCATTTACAAATATGTTGGACATTGCTTTGAATAAGGGAGTGAAATATTTTTCTTTTTACACAAATTATAAATCAATGAGAATTCAAAGCCGCCCATATGCTGACTTGCAACACTTAAATCAGAAGTATTAATATCGTAACTTATTCCAATAGTAAAGTTTTGATAATCAACCAACATATTTAAAACAATCGCATCTTTGATTCGATACCAACCTCCAAAATATATTTTCTCGAAATTTACGCCACTCGTTTTCAAACGAAATAAGCCACCTAGATTAAATTCTCGATATTTGCCTTGCCCCATGACAAAAAAACTAGGTTCGAAATTTAAGTTTGATGTTAGTTCTAAATCAGATTTTAAAAAGCTTGCAAAACGTCTATCTAAAATAACATTGGCATCAAGGTCAAACGATTGTTTAGTGCTATTTACATGCGAATACGCAAATCCAAAATCAATGGGATATGTATCGTCAATCAAGTAATTTACCCGAATTCCTAAATTCAAATCAACGTAGTTTATTTTCTCATCGGTAAACAATTCTCCATTGGACAAATCTGGATCAAACTGAGAGCCATTAAACTGATTTCCAAAATAAAGTTCGTTATAATTAATGCTTTTTTGGTTGAAATTTACGCTCATACCAAAAGAACAAAACAAAGAACTATCGTTTGGCGACAAAAATTTATGAATTGCTGAATTAAACGATATTTGAGTAGTCCCAAGTTGTGAATCTCCAGCTTTATCGGAATTCAACAAGATACCTGCCCCCACAAATCCTCGAGGAATATTAAAATTATAATATTTCATGTCAAACGATGCTGAAATAGTACGATATGGAACAGTAATCGATTGCCATTGATTACGATGATTGGCAACAATTCGATAATCACATTCCCCCAAACCTGTATTCGCAGGATTTAGATTTAAAGGCGATGATAAAAATTGTGAAAAATGAATATCTTGAGCTTTAAGACTGTGTTGAATAAAAATAAAAAATAAAAAAATAAAAAATCCCCTAGCTCCTTTCTTCAAAGCAAAATAAAAATAAACATTTATATAAATTACTCCTCTCATTAGCATATTAGTACATTAGCACATTAACTCATTAGCATATTAGCACATTAACGAATCAGCGTTACATTTCCTTTTTTGATGTATTCTTCGTCGTTTATGCAAGTTGCTTTGAGATAATAAACATAAACAGCAGGATCCATTTCTTTTCCTTTGTAAGTACCGTCCCAACCAACATTTAACTGTGAAGTTTCAAAAACTTTTTCTCCCCATCTGTCATATACAGCGAAATAAAAATCTTTGATAACATTGCCATAAACATAAAGAATATCATTGTTTCCATCCTCGTCAGGAGTAAAGGCATTCGGAACAAATACATAAGGCTCCTCACAAGCAAAATCATCGACATAAATGATAACTGTGTCTTTGTTTTCGCACCCTTTTTCATCGAGAATTGTAACTACATAACTTGTTGTAGTTACCGGAGTAGCCAATGGATTTGATAAAGTCGAATTATTCAAACTTTCAATCGGCTCCCAAAAGTAAATGTAATTATCATCTGCTGTGGCAAACATTTGCGTAGTTTGACCGACAAATAGCATTGAATCATCGACATAAGCTTCAAGTGGAGGAATATAATTTTGATTATAAACAGTAAACCCTTGCAAAATTTTGCAGCCTTTGTAATCGGTAACCGTAACATTATATTCTCCCTCACACAAATCAACATTCAGCGAATCTTGCGAACTGTTATTCCAATTAAAAGAATAGGGTTGAACTCCGCCCACAATCGACAAACGAATTTCTCCATCGCAGACTCCAAAACATGCGATATTTTTAACCAACGAATCGAGTAAAAGTTTTTCGGGCTCTGTAATTATTGCTGTTACTGAATCTTTGCAGTTATTTGCATCAACAACTGAAACCGAAAACTCGCCAGCATTTACTCCTGAAATGCTTGAACTTGTTTCAAAATTACTCCACAAATATGAATAAGGTAATGTTCCTCCGTCAACATTTGCAACAACAACAGTCGTATCTCCTTTACAAATAATATCCTGATGTGAAATCGAGCCTTCTAATTTTTGAGGTTGAGATAAAAGTTCACCTGCAATTCTAATGCACCCGTCGCCATCAATAACAGTAACATAGTAAATCCCTGAACATAAATTTTCATTTATATTCGACTTTGAAGATATATTCCAAGAATAGTTGTAAGGAGATACTCCGAGCGAAGCTGTTGCGACAATTATTCCATCACAATCGCCAAAGCATTTCAATGGCTTGGTAATTTCGAGTGCTAATTCTAAATCAGATGGGTCAACCACTATTAACGTATCGTAATCTTTGCAATTGTTTGCGTCGGCTACTGTTAATTTATAATTTCCAATACATAAGCCCGATAAGTTTGACTGATTTGTACTATTGCTCCATGAATAATTATAAGGAACCGTTCCTCCTGAAATTACTGGAAAAACCGTTCCGTTACATGTTCCATCGCAATTCAGTATCAACGTATCGATCATTGAAATAATCAACTCATCGGGCTCTGAAATCGTAAACGACATTTCTCTTTCACATCCAATATCATCAATAATGGTTAAAAAATAGTTTCCGTCGCAAAGCGAATTAATATTTGCGGAGCTACTACTATTGCTCCAACTGTATGTAAATGGAAAAATTCCTGAAGGTGTAACCGAAATTTCGCCATCGCATAAACCAAAGCAAGTAGCATCAGAATAATCCGAAGTCGCTGTAACTTCATCAACTTGAACCAATACAATATCGGTATCTTCACAAGAAAACTGATTTATTGTATTGACGGTATATTCGGTATCTTCAGTTGGTTTTACCCATGGATTTGAAACAGTTGAACTTCCAATAATCGATGAGCTTGGTTGCCACGAATACGAAAGAGTATCGCCACTTATCAAACTTTGTACATTTAATTGAATCGAATCCCCCAAACAAACATAAACGTCATTTGACGACTGAATTTCGTTTTTATGAACTTCAACAAAAACTGTATCTACATCAAAATAATTGCAATAATTTGTTTCTCCCATTACAAAATACAATTGCGACAACGTTGGATTAACAGTTATTGTACTATCGTTTACACTTGGATTTATAATGTTGTTAAAGCTTGCATCAGTTGCCCAAGTGAAATTTGTTTCACTTTGATTTGAAAACGCAGATAAATCAGCCGCTTCACCCAAACAAATATCATTATCATTCTCAGCTGTTACGTTAATCGTATTTTGTTTAATTTCAATTTCTTGAAATACAGTATCGACACAATTTACATTGCTAATTTCTAACAAATAAGTTGTACTTACAGTGGGGGTGGCTATTGGATTCGATATATCGGTTTCGCTCAACCCTGTAGCAGGAAACCACGAATAGTGAACACTTGGATCTGACGAAGTCTCAACTCCTATTTGAATGCTTTGATTTGGACAAATTTCGATTAAATCGAGCGTATCAACTTCATTGTCTAAAACTTGGATTTGTTTTGTAATCGTATCGGCTAAATTACAACTAGTTGGGTCGCTTGCAATCAATGTTATATTGAATATTCCCGACTCATTGTACGTATGCGAGGGTTGCTCAATAGTAGACGTTGTGCCATCGCCAAAATCCCAGAAAAAATTTGCTCCCATACTATTGTTAATGAAATCAATTTCATAAGGAGCACAACCCGAAGGAGGTAAAGAAAAATCAGCCACAGAAAAATCCTCCATAAAACTAAATCTAAAAACTGCATTGTTACAATTATTATAGGGTGCTGCACCGCTTTCGGGCGACCAAACTCCAGGATTTGGACTTGTGGGGAACGAATTACAGCCACCACAACTTGCACAAACCGATTGATAAATATTCCCCTTTTTATCGAACCGGCTTGTACCTCCGTCAACATGATCACGTCCTCCATAGTAACAAACCGAAGAGTTGTGAACTTCGCCGATAAATGTTGCATAATCCAACGATGAGGCATCATCAGAAATAACCATGACATAAAAATCTTGTCCATCGGTTACTGTTTGAAATGCATCAGATGTGGTAGGTAAATCTTTTGTTCCATCAATACTTTGCCAATATTCTTCGTAAGAAGAACCCAAGGTAAATGGGAAATATCCTGCCCATTCTCTTCCCCATCCTGATAAATAAATACGATTACAAACGTCAACCGTAAAAGCTGTAATTGAAATGTTCGGGCGACCGTTTCCTGTTCCAAAAACAGTTGACCAATCTAAATCGGTTAACTCAGGATTAAGTTTTGCAATAAACTGTCCACTATTAGGAACAAAATATGTTGCATTATGAATCAAGGTAGCACCATCGGCTTTTGTTTGTCCGGCAATATGCGGGTTGTTTTCACCATCAAGTTTTACAAAATATGCTTGATCGTATTCGCCAGAGCCAAAAAATGTTGAGCCTTTCAAAATTTTTCCGCTCGACGAGATATATGAAACAAATCCATCGGTTGTTCCTCCGTTGAATGTTTCGTTATAAGCCCCATTGCTTGTTGGAAAATCGTGTGAAACAGTACCTCCAGATACGTAAACATCAAAATCGTCGTCGGTATCAACAGAGTACACAGCGTCATCTTCTGAACCTCCTAAAAATGAACTCCAAATAAGTGTAGATAAATCGGCACTTAATTTAAATACAACGCCTTCTTGTTTTCCTCCATAATCATTTTGAAAAGCATCTGTAGTTATAGGAAAATTTGATGAAAATGTGCATGAACCAACATATACATTATTTTTTCCATCGGTAATAATTTCACCTCTTGCACCATCGGCATAATTGTAGTAAAGCGAATCGTTTCCGTGCATTAATGTTGTTGCACTATTGTCGATATAGCTTTTAAAATTTAATCCGTCGTTTTCTGAACCTCCAACATAAGTGGAACCCAGCAAAGCAGAACCCGATTCGCTTAGTCGGGTTACATAAATATCAATTCCATTATCAAAAACAATTGTATTATCATACGAAAGAGCATCTCCTCCATTAAATGTATGATCATAAGCATTCGACGAAGTTGGGAAATCGGAAGAACCTGTGGTTCCAAAAATAAGAAGTTCATTAAATTCATTTACAACTAAACTATGAGGCATTTCGCAACCGCTACCGCCCAAATACGTTGCATAAATTCTGTTTGTTCCATCGGGAGTGTACTTTATAATTCCAACATCCCACAAACCTGCATGGTTAGTTTGATATGCTCCCAAACTTACCGGATATCCAAAATCGTCAACTATTCCACCCGAAAATACATTTCCATGATAATCGAAAGTTGCCGTAAAGCCCCAATTATCGACGGTTGAACCAGTGTAAGTTGAAAATATCAGTTCTGGGTCAATGATTAATTGCTTTGATTTATCGTAATCTCCAAGCTCAAAAGTCAATACATTATCTTTGCTGATTATGTAATTACACTCAACATTCGTTTTTTGTTCCGCAATTATTTGATATGCGATTGGCTTTTTCTCAATAATATCCTGAATCGAGGTTTTAATGATTAAATCTCCATTTTTTATTTTTATATCGTCAACGCCATTGTAAAACAATTTGATTTTTTCGGTACTTGCATTTGGCTCAACGACTAAATCATATTTATATGAATTAGTTGAGGTATAAACTCGAATATTTACTCCATCATAAATATTTTGATATAAAATTTCTTCATACATTTTGACATTCGACGCCCATTTGCTTTTATCGTTTCCTTTGTAATAGTTTATATAGTCGGAAGATGCATTTTTTTGAATAATTTCCGACGTTGTTTTTGCATTAAGAAATTCAACCTTATAAGCATGGCAATTTATTACATGCTTTTTCTCAGATTCTTCGTGCGAGTGATGAGCATGAGAGTGTTTAACATCTTCCTCGTTAAATAAATTGTAGGTAAATGCATTGTTTTCGAAAAATATAGCTCCATTCGAAAATTCGGCTTTAAACAGAACATTATTTGGTAACTGTCCTTTGTTTTCGATAAATGATTTAGATTGAGAATATGAAAAAAAACTCGCAAAAGAGAGTATAGTTATAAAAGCGTATTTCAAAACAATCTTCGACATCTCTTTATTTTGTATCTGATAAAAATACAAAAAAAATATGGAGTTTGAACATTTGTTGTGAAAAAAATCTATTCTAAATTTTCAATCAAAACAAGCTTTGTTGCACAAAGTTTCGTTCAAAATTTAAAAGCCAATCTTTACGCCACAAACCGCCCGAATACCCGGTTAAGCTGCCTTTTGTGCCTATAATTCGGTGGCAGGGAACAATTATCAAAACAGGATTATGACTGTTTGCATTTCCTACTGCTCGAACAATGGCTTTGTTTCTGATTTTTGTAGCTAAATCGATATATGAACTTGTTTCGCCAAACGGAATGGATTGAATTGCTTGCCATACATCTTCTTGAAACGGCGAACCAATTAAATCAAGTTTGACTGAAAAGATTTTTCGTTTATGATTAAAATATTCGTCTAATTGAGTTATGCAATCGTTTAAATTTGTAGGAATTTCTTTGTTTTCAACATTCTCGTATTCGCCTTCAATAAAAGTTAGTGAACTTATTCCTTTATCTGTTCCTTTTATTTCGATTAAACCAATAGGTGAATTGTAGTAAGCAATATCAACTTTTATTTCTATTTTTTTACGCTGTATCATTTTTATTAGTCTCCCGTTGCGGCATTAAATAATTCTTCGTTTGTTTTTGCTCCTTTCGAACGTAAAAATTCTTTTACCGAAGAATCTGTTGTCATATCAAGGATTGTTCGACCATTGTTATTTTTTGTGTTTACATTTGCTCCGTTTTCGACTAAGAATTTAACCGCTTTCAAATCGCCGCTTTTTGCAGCCAACGCCAAGGCTGTTAGTCCAATAATGTCTTTAACTTCGATATTTGCTTTTTTAGAAATTAATAATTTTGCTATATCGTAATTCTCTTCATTTACGGAAATTTGCAGGGCTGTAGCTCCAGTGTTTACCTTTTGGTTAATGTCAGCACCATTTTCAAGTAAATATTCTACAATATCTTTATAGTTATATTTTGCTGCATAAGCCAAAGCAGTCCAACGGGTTTTGCTTTTTGCATTAACGTCAACGCCCTTTTTAACATATGATGTAACTTTTGATAGATTTCCGGTAGCTGCTGCCGTAATCATTTTCTCTTCGTCTTGAGCGAAAATCAGTGTGCTAAAACTGAATAAAAATACGATTGTGTAAAGAAATCGTTTCATCATTAACTTTTTATTAATTTTTTATATTTGAATTTATAAGAGCCAGCTTCTCCAAGTCTCTTTTTGCGGTTTTCTTCGTATTCAGAATAGCCTCCCTCAAAGAAATATACTTTTGAATCGCCTTCGAAAGCTAAAATATGAGTGGCAACTCTATCTAAAAACCATCGGTCGTGTGAAATAATTACAGCACAGCCTGCAAAATTTTCGAGTCCTTCTTCGAGTGCTCTCAATGTGTTTACGTCAATATCGTTGGTAGGTTCATCGAGTAAAAGTACATTTGCTTCCGATTTTAACGTAAGAGCTAAATGCAATCGGTTTCTTTCTCCGCCCGATAATATTCCGCATTTCTTTTCTTGGTCGGAGCCACTGAAGTTGAAACGAGCAACGTAAGCCCTCGAGTTCATACTTTTTCCTGCTAATTGAATTTGTTCGCTATCTCTTGAAATAACTTGATAAACGGTTTTTTCGGGGCTTATATCTTCATGCGTTTGGTCAACATAGCCAATTTTAACGGTATCGCCAACCGAAATAGTTCCATTATTTGGTTTTTCGAGTCCCATTATCATTCTGAACAAAGTTGTTTTTCCGGAGCCGTTAGGTCCTATTACACCCACGATTCCTGCAGGTGGTAACGAAAAAGTTAAGTTTTCAAACAAAACACTTTCGTCGAAACCTTTCGAAATACTATTACATTCAATAACTACATTTCCTAAACGAGGTCCATTTGGGATAAATATTTCGAGTCTTTCTTCCTTTTGCTTAACATCTTCGCCAAGCATTTTAGTATAAGCCGAAAGTCTCGCTTTAGATTTTGATTGGCGAGCTTTTGGCGACATTCGAACCCATTCTAACTCTCGTTCCAAGGTTTTTTGACGTTTGCCTGCCGATTTTTCTTCCATTGCCAAACGTGTTGATTTTTGTTCGAGCCACGATGTGTAATTTCCTTTCCATGGAATGCCTTCACCGCGGTCAAGTTCAAGTATCCAGCCTGCAACATTATCTAAGAAATATCTGTCGTGAGTAATCGCAATTACAGTTCCTTTGTATTGTTGTAAATGTTGTTCAAGCCATTGAATAGACTCTGCATCAAGATGATTGGTTGGCTCGTCTAACAAAAGAACATCGGGTTCTTGTAACAATAATCGGCAAAGAGCTATTCTTCGTTTTTCTCCTCCGGAGAGGTATTTTACAATTTTATCTTCGGGTGGGCATCTTAAGGCGTCCATTGCTCGTTCAAGTTTGCTGTCTAGTTCCCATGCATTTTGTTGATCAAGCAAGTCGGTAATTTCGCCTTGACGTTGGATTAATTTATTCATTTCATCGTCGGAAATGGGCTCGCCAAATTTATTGTTAATTTCTTCGTATTCTTTAAGTAAATCAACAATTTGCTGAACTCCTTCTTGGACTATTTCTTTAACGGTTTTGCTGTCGTCGAGCTTTGGTTCTTGTTCTAAGTAACCGACCGTGTGTCCAGGGACGAAAACAACTTCGCCTTGAAACGATTTGTCAACACCTGCAATAATTTTCAATAATGATGATTTTCCTGAACCGTTAAGTCCGATGATCCCAATCTTAGCACCGTAGAAAAACGACAGTGAAATGTTTTTAAGAACTTGTTTTTGTGGGGGATAAGTTTTACTTACCCGATTCATCGAAAAAATTATTTTCTTATCGTCTGACATATGAATAAATAGTATTTTTAATTTTTTTACAAATGATTATTTAAAGTAAAATTCGCACTTAAATCAAAATTTAAGGTCAATAAAAATAGCTGTTTTGTATCAGAATGCAAAATCTTTTTGATTTTCAAAGAAACTTTAAATATTTTGTGCTAAACATTTTCGATGGAAGAATGCACTTATTTTAATTTGTCGATTATTTTGCTGGCTAAAATATCGGCGAGTTTAAAATTTGATTCTGAACTCCATCCTGCAACGTGAGGTGTCAAAATTACATTATTCGATTTTGCAAGATATTGAAATGGTTCAGGCAATGAATTGGAGTCAAATTTTTCGAAGGTTAAATCTTCATATTCAATTACATCAAGAGCTGCTCCAAGTATTTTTCCTTCTTTCATTGCTGAAACTAAGTCTTCAGTATTCAATATTTTTCCTCTCGCGGTATTTACGATATATAAATTTTTCTTGAAATTATTTATAAATGTGTTGTTTACAAGGTAGTGCGTCTCTTTATTATAAGGGAGATGAATGCTTAAAATATCTGTTTTTTCAAATAAATCGATCATAGATGATTCTTCGACAAACGAATTGGAGTAATTTTGTTTGTATTTATCGTAAGCAATAACATTAACACCAAAACCAGAAAGTCTTTCGGCAAATGCAGAACCCATATTTCCATAACCTAAAATTCCGATGGTTTTTCCTTTTAGTTCAACTCCCCAATTTGCTTTTCGATTCCAAATTCCTTTTCGTATTTCGTTGTTAGCTGTGCTAATGTTGTTTAATAATGATAGCAACATACCAATTGCATGTTCTCCTAAAGAATCGCGATTTCCTTCGGGAGAATTTAAACATTCTATATTTTTCGACTTTGCATAATCAACATCAATATTTTCAAGTCCTGAACCAAGTCGAGCAATTATTTGCAGTTTGCTTCCTGCATCAATCAGTTCACTGCTCACTTTGAATCGGCTTCGGACTACTAAAACATCGTAATTAATTATTTGTTTCAATAAATCATTGTATGAAATGTTAACTTTGGTATCGACAATAAAGCCTGCTTCAATGAGTTTTTGCTCAAGAACAGGATGAATAGTATCTGAAATGAGAATTTTAGGTTTCATTATTTTTTTGTTCGATCGAAATATGGATTTTTTGAAGTTCCACTCAATGGAATGCCATAAATTATTTTTACATCTTCGTTAAAAATATTTAATTCTTTGACTGCTATTCCAATGGTGTACATTATTCTATTGTCAATTCGGTTGTCCATGGCGACACTTACTGCTGAACCTACTGCGATTCCTAAATCAGTAGTGTTAAATGCACATGGGATATTTATCTTTTTATTTTTTTCGGTACAATTTTTAAATCCGCATAATCCGCATTTGGGCAAACCTAATGATTGGATTCGTGTTCCAATTAAAACAATTGCGTCCGATTGCAAAATATTATTAGCATCACGTTCGAAAAATGAAGCTGAAATTTCGTGTGCAATTTCAATCATTTTGTTAGCAATTACATTCAATTCGTCTCCAATAACGATAGCTGCTTCAATGTTGTTTTGTCCTCTTCCTTTTGGGGCTGTTCGTGCAGCAACAATCATTTTTTTTGCAACATCAATGATGGTTTCTTTGATTATTTCGGTTTCGTGAATTATTGCCATCTTTTCTTATATCAATTATCATCGGTTAAATGTTAGCGGCAAGCCTTTTTTATCTTCATAAAAAGTCCCATTATCATAAACTATATTACCGTTTATAATAGTATGGGTAATTTTTGAATGAAAATTTACACCTTCAAAAGGCGACCATTTACATTTATATAGTATGTTTTCTTTTGAAACGGTCCATTCTGAATTCAAATCAAGTATAGTTAAATCGGCAAAATATCCAGTTCTAATAAATCCTCTATTAAATATATTGAATAATTCTGCTGGAGTATGGCACATTTTTTCTACAATTTTTTCTAATGAGAATTTCTTTTGATGATACATTTCTAACATGGCAACTAGCGAATGCTGTACTAAGGGGCCTCCTGAGGGAGATTTGAAGTACAAATTGTTTTTTTCTTCAATTAAATGAGGAGCATGATCAGTTGCAACAATATCTATTTCATTGTTATTAACAGCTTCAATTAATTTATCTCTGTCATTTTTGGTTTTAATTGAAGGGTTCCACTTGATTTTTACTCCATATTTGTCATAATCTGAATCTTCAAACCATAAATGGTGTATACAAACTTCGGATGTAATACGCTTATTTTTTACATTATCACTGCTTAACAAATTTAATTCTGAAGCAGTTGATAAATGCAATAAGTGTAGTCTGGTATTATATTTTTTTGCTAAATCTACGGCGAAAGCCGAGCATTTGTAGCATGCTTTTTCGCTTCTTATCAAAGAATGCAAATTAACAGGAATGTTCTCGCCATATATTTCTTTGTAATGCTGGGTGTTGGATTTAATAATCCCTTCGTCTTCGCAATGCACTGCAATTGGAATTTTTACACTAGAAAATATTTCCGAAAGAGTGTCAACATTGTCAACCAACATATTTCCCGTAGATGAACCCATAAATATTTTCACTCCACAAACCTTTGTTTCATCTATGGATTTTAGTTCTGCGATGTTGTCGTTTGTGGCACCTAAATAAAAAGAATAGTTTGCAAGCGAATTTTCAGATGCAATTTTATGTTTTTCGTCTAATAACTTATTTGTTACAGTTTGGGGATTTGTATTTGGCATCTCCATAAAAGATGTAATACCACCAGCAACTGCTGCCTTTGATTCGGAATAAATGTCTCCTTTATGGGTTAAGCCAGGTTCTCGAAAGTGAACTTGATCATCGATTACCCCTGGTATTATATATTTCCCTTTACAATCAATTACTTTGTCAAATTTAGTTTCTGTTATTTTTATTTCTTTTGCTATTTCAGCAATTATTTCATCAATAATTAATATAGATGATTCAAATATTCTTCCTTCATTTATTATACTTGCATCTTTTAGTAATATTTTCATCATTGAATTTATTTAAGAATAATCATTGATTCATCTTAATAACAGCTAACATATCAATACTTTTTAAACCAACTTCGTATTTTCATTTTGAGAACACCCCAAACAGCTTCATTAAAGATTCCTCCGCTCATTTTTGATGCTCCTAACTTTCTATCTGTAAAAATAATGGGAACTTCAACAATTTTAAATCCTAGTTTCCACGTAGTAAATTTCATTTCAATCTGAAAAGCATAGCCTTTCATTCGAATTTTATCTAGGTTAATCCTTTCAAGAACTTTTCTTGTGTAACACTTGAATCCTGCAGTTGTATCTTTTATATTCATCCCAGTAACAAGTCTCACGTATGCCGATGCGTAATATGACATAATTACTCTGCCAATAGGCCAATTTACGACATTTACTCCTGATATATATCTTGAACCTATTGCTAAATCTGCACCGCCGGTGAAACATGCTTCGTATAAATCGATTAATTTTTCGGGAGGATGTGAAAAATCTGCATCCATTTCAAAAATATAATTATATTGGTTTTCTATAGCCCACTTAAATCCTGTTATATATGCCGTGCCAAGACCAAGTTTGCCTTTTCGTTCAATTATATGGAGTCTATCAACAAATATTTTTTGTAAATTTTTGACAATCAGTGCTGTGCCATCAGGAGAATTATCCTCTATTATTAATATATCAAATTCTGTATCCAATGAAAATACCCGATTAATCATTGATTCGATATTTTCTTTCTCATTGTATGTTGGTATTATGACTATTCTATCTGACATTTATAATCCAAATTTGTTTAAGGACGAAAATACGATAATTAATCTGTATATTCATTAATATTTTTGCTTTTTAACTTTATTTTAATGTTAAAAAACGAAAACTTTATTGAAATAATATATTTTTCCAAATCATATAAGAAATTTATTCTACTGTAAATCTGCGAATTAAAAAAAAATGAAATTATTATTTAAAATTATTTGCAAAAACATTTGTTAATATGAAAAAATAATATCTACCTTTGCACTCGCTTTTGAGAAAATAAACACTCAAAAAAGTTCTTTAAAAAATATTTGACGAAAAGTTTTGCGGATTGAAAAAAGGCTTTTATCTTTGCAGTCCATTTGAGAAAAAACACTCAAATAAAAGTTCTTGAAAAATATTTTAAAAAAAGTTTTGCGGATTAAAAAAAGTCTCTATCTTTGCAGTCCGAAAAACAAAAATTGTTCTTTGAAAGTCTGAAGAAAAAATAATGTGAGGTAAGGAAATTGTGAAAATAATTTCCACATGAATTTATAAGTCAATCCAGAAATTTAAAAATTTAATTACAACGAAGAGTTTGATCCTGGCTCAGGATGAACGCTAGCGGTAGGCTTAACACATGCAAGTCGAGGGGTAACAGGGTAGCAATACTGCTGACGACCGGCGCACGGGTGAGTAACGCGTATGCAACCTACCTTTAACTGGGGAATAGCTTCGAGAAATCGGAATTAATACTCCATAATATCAAAGTATCGCATGGTATTTTGATTAAAGCTCCGGCGGTTAAAGATGGGCATGCGTGACATTAGCTAGTTGGTAAGGTAACGGCTTACCAAGGCTACGATGTCTAGGGGGTCTGAGAGGATGATCCCCCACACTGGTACTGAGACACGGACCAGACTCCTACGGGAGGCAGCAGTGAGGAATATTGGGCAATGGACGAAAGTCTGACCCAGCCATACCGCGTGAAGGATGAAGGCTCTAGTAGTCGTAAACTTCTTTTGTATAGGAAGAAAAAAATCTACGTGTAGATAACTGACGGTACTATACGAATAAGCATCGGCTAACTCCGTGCCAGCAGCCGCGGTAATACGGAGGATGCGAGCGTTATCCGGATTTATTGGGTTTAAAGGGTGCGTAGGCGGAATATTAAGTCAGTGGTGAAATCCTGCGGCTCAACCGTAGAACTGCCATTGATACTGGTAATCTTGAATTTAGTTGAGGTAGGCGGAATGTGTAATGTAGCGGTGAAATGCTTAGATATTACACAGAACACCAATTGCGTAGGCAGCTTACTAAGCTAACATTGACGCTGAGGCACGAAAGCGTGGGGAGCGAACAGGATTAGATACCCTGGTAGTCCACGCCGTAAACGATGATCACTCGTTGTTGGCGATACACAGTCAGCGACTAAGCGAAAGCATTAAGTGATCCACCTGGGGAGTACGTTGGCAACAATGAAACTCAAAGGAATTGACGGGGGCCCGCACAAGCGGAGGAACATGTGGTTTAATTCGATGATACGCGAGGAACCTTACCTGGGCTTAAATGTAGAGCGACCGCTGCCGAAAGGTGGCTTTCCTTCGGGACGATTTACAAGGTGCTGCATGGTTGTCGGGTTAAGTCCCATAACGAGCGCAACCCCTATCGTTAGTTGCCAGCGAGTAATGTCGGGGACTCTAACGAAACTGCCGGTGTAAACCGTGAGGAAGGTGGGGATGACGTCAAATCAGCACGGCCCTTATGTCCAGGGCTACACACGTGTTACAATGGCCAGTACAAAGGGCAGCTACTTGGTGACAAGATGCTAATCTCTAAAGCTGGTCTCAGTTCGGATTGAAGTCTGCAATTCGACTTCATGAAGTTGGATTCGCTAGTAATCGCGCATCAGCCACGGCGCGGTGAATACGTTCCCGGGCCTTGTACACACCGCCCGTCAAACAATGGAAGTTGGGGGTACCTGAAGTCTGCAACCGCAAGGAGCGGCCTAGGGTAAAACCAGTAACTGGTGTTAAGTCGTAACAAGGTAGCCGTACCGGAAGGTGTGGCTGGAACACCTCCTTTCTAGAGTGTTTGACTTATAAATAACCTCACATTTTTTCTTCTCACTATATTATCCTTACAGCGAGACGGCTAAGACCTGCAACGCTTGAACTAAAGTCCCGTAGCTCAGTTGGTTAGAGCACTACACTGATAATGTAGGGGTCCGCAGTTCAAATCTGCGCGGGACTACGAAATATCGCTGGGGAATTAGCTCAGTTGGCTAGAGCGCCTGCCTTGCACGCAGGAGGCCAAGGGTTCGACTCCCTTATTCTCCACAAATCCATTTTAGGATAATGTTCTTTGACGTATTGGTAGAAAGTATATAAAAATATTTTATAATAACTCAAGTTAAATTAAGTTGAAAGAAAAGTAATTAAGAGCGTATGGTGGATGCCTAGGCTCTCAGAGGCGATGAAGGACGTGATAAGCTGCGATAAGCTACGGGAAAGTGCAAATAACTGTTAATCCGTAGATTTCCGAATGGGGCAACCCGGCAGATTGAAGATCTGTCACCTAGAAATAGGAGCAAACCCGGTGAACTGAAACATCTAAGTAACCGGAGGAAGAGAAAACAAAAGTGATTCCCTTAGTAGTGGCGATCGAACGGGGAAGAGCCCAAACCATGTTTGTTTAGGCAAATATGGGGTTGTAGGGCTGCAATATAATGTTTAATTTTAAGTGGAAACTTCTGGAAAGTTGTACGATACAAGGTGAAAGTCCTGTACACGTAAAAAATTAAATGTTTAGCAGTACCCTGAGTACCGCGGGACACGTGAAACCCTGTGGGAAGCTGCCAGGACCATCTGGCAAGGCTAAATACTCCTGAGAGACCGATAGTGAACTAGTACTGTGAAGGAAAGGTGAAAAGAACCTCGAACAGAGGAGTGAAATAGTCCCTGAAACCATACGCTTACAAACGGTCGGAGTCCCTTCGTGGGATGACGGCGTGCCTTTTGCATAATGAGCCTACGAGTTACTCCTCACTAGCAAGGTTAAGAACTTTAGGTTCGAAGCCGAAGCGAAAGCGAGTCTGAATAGGGCATCTAGTTAGTGGGGGTAGACGCGAAACTTTGTGATCTACCCATGATCAGGTTGAAGGTCCGGTAACACGGACTGGAGGACCGAACCAGTTGACGTTGAAAAGTCTTTGGATGAATTGTGGG
>Ga0209417_1000765_pt1 | contig 68172 bp, 76 predicted proteins | sample RifGroF2_FD_184002 | JGI IMG/M metagenome (GOLD analysis project Ga0209417, IMG submission 184002) | Groundwater microbial communities from Rifle, Colorado, USA - Groundwater F2 (SPAdes) (version 2) | ecosystem: Environmental > Aquatic > Deep subsurface > Groundwater | place: Rifle, Colorado... | reverse complement strand
CTTGCAATAGAAGGCCTTGAGCAACAGTTTGCGGTTACGGTACTCGTTCACGGGGGTGGTATTTCTTCACAATCAGAAGCGGTTCGTCACAGTATTGCACGAGCACTTACCAAGTTTGAGGAAGCACTCCGCAAGCCTCTTAAGGCAGCTGGCTACCTCAAGCGAGACCCGCGTATGAAAGAGCGACGTAAGTTCGGACTAAGAAAAGCTAGGCGCGCACCACAGTGGAGCAAACGTTAGGAGGACTTACGAAAACGGCGAATTTGCTTGGTCGCCTCCTCCTTCGCTAAAGCTACGGCGGACAAGTCGAACTTCACTCGTTTTCGAAAGTCCTAGTAAATATTTTTCTCAAATACAAAAACAAAAAACCGCTTCTGCGGTTTTTTGTCAGACTACTTTCGTAAATCTGGAGGTGGAGTATAATCGAAATGGCGATAAATCTATAGCATTCTTTTTCCATAGATATTGACAACAGGTAGGGAATTACAAGGAACACAGCGTTCTTGGTATTAGCGGTATCGCTTAATATCGAGAACACTTAATAGAATAAAATATGTTAAAAAATGAAGATGGTAATGTGAAAGTAGTAAAATTTTTGCCGCATACAATTATTATTTTAATCATTATTATTGGCTTTTTTACAGCATGGGGAACGGTTGGTGCTGGTGAGCGAGGTGTATTACTTCGTTTTAGTGCAGTTACAGGTGAAGTAAAAGACGAAGGTCTTTACTTTAAGATACCTTTTATAGAAACTGTGAAAATTGTAAACGTGCAGATACAAAAAAGCGAAGTACCAACAGGAAGCGCTTCAAAAGATTTACAGGCTGTAAGCACAACAATAGCTGTAAACTATCAAGTAAAATCCGATAATGTTGCAAATTTGTATCGTGAGTTACGCAACGATTATACGACAAGAATTATTGACCCAGCAGTTCAAGAATCAATAAAAAATGCAACAGCTCAGTTCACAGCAGAAGAGCTTATAACAAAACGTTCAGATGTTTGCGACTTAATATACATGAACATTAAAAACAAACTTGAAAGTAAGGGAATAATTGTACATGAGGTAAATATTGTAAACTTTGATTTTTCAGAGTCATTCAATGAGTCAATTGAAAAGAAAGTAACAGCGGAACAAGATGCTCTCGCAAGTAAAAACAAACTTGAACAAGTAAAATACGAAGCACAACAAAAAATAGAGGAGGCAAAAGGAAAAGCGGAGGCAATTAGAATCGAGGCAGATGCACTACGTTCTAATCCAGCTGTTCTTGAGCTCCGAGCTTTAGAAAAATGGAACGGTGTACTTCCAACCGTTACAGGTGGCGCTACTCCTTTCATAAATGTAAGTAAATAGAAAAGCTCTTGAGAATCGGAACTCCCGTTAATTCCGTAAGCCTTACCTAGTCAAAGAGGGAAGTGATGTAGGTATCAATCTCGCGCTGTTCAATGTCATAGAAATTCTTGGCTTCTCGATCGAGGTATCGTGCAAGCTTCGTGCCCACAAAGCGCCAATGCCAAGGTTCGTACATGTAGTACTCATTGTTTTCGGGGTAAGACATTACGAAGCCATACTTGTGTGCATTCTGAAGGAGCCAAGTGTGAGCTTCTGAGTGTTCAAACTGTGAAAGGTTTTCTCCAATACTCGTCGACGTAAAATCAACTGCGGTCCCGAGCTGATGCTCCGAGTACCCTTGGTCAGCTGAAAATCTATTTGCACCGACACCATAGTTTGTCGTGTATACATTTTTGAGCGTGCCTTGCTCCGTAAAAGAGCGATAGCCAGAGAGAACAATAAGGTCCACACCATCATCCTCTGCTTCCTCGAGCAAGTCGGAGAGGAACGGTAGCACCTCACTGCTTATCGTCACTTCTTTACCATTAACATAGTCAAATTTTTCTTCAATGAGTGAAAGGTCTGCGGGTTTGTAGTGCTCGTTTAAAAAGTAAATACGTGAGTATTTCTGTAGCAACTCAGGGTCAGTGGTTGTGAGCTTTTCAAGTGTGTCAACGGTACCAGTAAGTTTGCCCACTTGTCGTTTAAATTTATCTACAGCTTCAGTAAGTGCTACTGTAACTTGTTGTTCTTCGTAGAGCATGTCAGAAAACTGTACAAATTTTTTCTCGTTTTCCTCAAAACGACTAATTGTCGTAGAGCTGAGTGTGGTAAGGGCGTCTGTGGTTGAAGCATTATTTTGATTCACTATGTTTAGTTTTTGTGAAAGCGTATACATAAAATATGCTTGCACGGCTAATCCAAGTACAAGAAGAAGGAGGAGAATAGAAACCAACCAGTATGCTAGGGAATGTTTTGGAGTTTCATCCATTTGATTATTATATCACATGCCCCATACCCATAAAAAAATGTGGAATAGGTAAAGCCGGACATTGTTTTGTCCGGCTTCGTACTTCACAGCCCTTTGTTTTTTTCCAACGTGGCTATCGGTATGTACATCTTTTTTGCCACGGTGTCCTTCGGGTGAGGCATCTTAGCCCAATCCCAGTTTTTTTGTTCTAAGGCTTTCATTAGCTCTGGATTTTTTACTTTGTTTGCCATCCAGAACAGGCTTAAGAACGCTTCTTTCGGCGTTCTGTCTGTCAACAGGTTGGCTTTGAGGTCTACGTATTTGACCCATAGAGCCATATCGGGCATCCAGTCGTAAATGCTGTCGTCCTCATGCATATACTCAGCAGGTACCTCAATAAAGACATTCTGTACTCCTGGGTTTTTCTCACTCTCTAAAATAACGAGAGCACTCCTGTCTCTGGGAATCCGCACAAGTCGTGGAGTCTGCAGAATTTTTTCCAAGAAAGCAGGAAATCCTTCTTTCTTGACCATCATCAAGACAATCTCGAGGTTCGGATCCGCCCTCTGTTCCCAAGGCGTATCTATAATATCATTGACTAAACGAAGACCGTCGTAGTCTAACCGTCGAGCTTTGCGAACAATATTCTGGAAAAGTATCTCCTTGTCTTCAGATAGTTGTTGCGGTTCAGGTTGTTGCGGTTCAGGTTTTTGCGGTTGAGGTTGTTGGGGAGTTGGCACGTCTTCTTTGATTTGTAGTTTCAAGTCTCTCGCCAACATCACCGTGCTCGTTGGAGGCGTTGTACACGAGCTCAAGAAAGCTATTGTCACAAACAGCAGTATTGCATGTAGTATCTTCATTTCTTCACCTATCCTTAGAATTTTGATGTAAAAAACTTTGTATTCATTCTGCCATATATTGTAACCTAAAAATCAATCAATGTCAATGCGTACATTCACGTATAAGACACATGAAGTGCTGTAGAAGCTACTTCTAAGTGGTATACTGTACCTGTTTTTAAGAAATTATGGTCGTCGATCTTATCAAAGTAATCAGCCCCACTGCAATAGCATTCTTCGTTGGGATGGCCATCACGCCAGTTATATCGCATTACCTCTATAAGTATAAATGCTGGAAAAAGACTTCGGGTAAGAAAGCCGGGTACGCAGGAGGTGACACACCTCTTTTTAATGAGCTTCACAAAAACAAAGAAGTTGGAACTCCGCGAATGGGCGGTATTGTCATATGGGCAAGTGTCTTTATTACTATTTCGGGACTTTGGATTCTTGAGCGTTGGTTCGGAGGTGCTGCGTTGCAAAAACTTGAGTTCCTCTCACGTAGTCAAACGTGGCTTCCTCTCAGTGCACTCCTTGTGGGAGCTGTGGTTGGTTTTATTGATGACCTCATGGAAATACTGGGGAATGGCAAACATTTTGCCGGTGGGTTGTCACTGACACGACGTTTGTTGATTGTCGGAATTTTTTATGTTTTTGCAGGGTGGTGGTTCTATGAACGATTAGATGTCTCTTCAGTTTCTATTCCATTCGATGGGGTGTTTGAATTTGGTATATGGTTTATTCCATTTTTTGTGCTTGTGGGAATAGCCGTGTATGCGGGGGGAGTTATCGATGGAATAGATGGACTCTCTGGAGGTGTCTTTGTGATGATGTTTACCTCGTATGGCATGATTGCTATTGCACAACATCAAATTGACCTTGCAGCTTTTTGTGCTACGGTCGTCGGGGGACTCCTTGCGTTCTTATGGTTTAACATTCCACCGGCTAGATTCTACATGACTGAAACTGGGGTTATGGGTTTGACCTTAGCACTCACTATTACGGCATTTATGACTGATAAGATTGCGGACGGGAAGGGAGTAGCAGTATTGCCGATTATTGCCTTCCCACTCGTCATCACTGTGCTTTCTGATGTTATACAGGTATCCTCCAAAAAATTGCGTGGAAAAAAGGTTTTTCGTATTGCACCACTGCACCACCACTTTGAGGCCATAGGCTGGCCCTCGTACAAAGTCACCATGCGGTACTGGGTGCTCTCTGCGGTAATGGCTTTTCTTGGAGTGATTATAGCCCTTGCCGGCTCATTGTAGTCCTATGCCTGCAGCAACAAAACATTTTGACCGTCCTTTTCTTATCACCACACTTGTTTTGGTTATTGTTGGGGTGTTTATTTTTAGCTCCGCATCGCTTGGACTCTTGGCTCGTGATGGGGTGCAATTTTCGAGTGTTGCAAAATCTCAGTTTATTCTTGGGGTTTTCGGGGGACTCGTTGCACTCTTTACCATGGCAAACATTCCCTACAGGTCATACCGTGCATACGTACCGTATATATTTGGCATAGCATTGGTGTTAACAATGTGCGTTTTTATCCCAGGGCTTGGGTATGAGGCTAATGGCGCTCGACGATGGCTTTCTGTCTTTGGGATATCCCTCCAGCCGGCAGAAATTCTTAAGCTATCCTTTGTTTTATTTTTAGCGTGGTTCTACAGCGCACACTATCGCAAGCTTAAAGATATTCGTTTCTCACTCGGAGGACTGGTAGGAGCTCTCGCCGTCACTGGTCTCATCCTCCTCCTTCAGCCTGACACAGGAACTTTCTTGATTCTGGGAACGACGGGTGTCGCTGTCACCATTACTGCAGGTGTTCGGGTAAAACATCTTTTGTTTTTAGGTCTACTTCTTTTTCTTGGGATCTGCGTGCTCGCACTCTCACGACCGTACCTACTGGAGCGAGTAACTACTTTTATGGATCCGGCAAGCGATCCGAGCGGTTCGGGATATCAAATTAAGCAATCGTTGATAGCTATCGGATCAGGTGGGTGGTTTGGAAGAGGTTTTGGACAGAGTGTTCAGAAATTTAGTTACCTCCCAGAACCAATAGGGGACTCTATCTTCAGTGTCGCTGCCGAAGAATTTGGTTTTGTGGGAAGTGTGGCACTTTTAGGATTGTTTGTGTTTTTTGCTTTGAGAGGTCTTCTTATTGCTTCGCGTGCCCCTGATAGATTTGGTGGACTGATAGTGATTGGAGTTGTTATACTTATCATAACTCAATCATTCATGAACATTGGAGCTATGACTGGGTTGATACCTTTAACAGGAGAACCGCTCACGTTTATTAGTCACGGAGGCACATCGTTACTGTTTGCGTTGGCGGGAGTAGGTATGGTACTTAATATTTCTCGATATAAATCAATTCGAAACACTATATGAAAATAGTATTTACAGGAGGAGGTTCAGGCGGACATTTTTTTCCCATTATTGCAGTGGCGGAAGAAATAAATGATATTGTCGAGAAAAAAAATCTTATCAAACCAGAGTTGTATTACATCTCGAACAGTCCCTACGATGAGCTTTCTCTCTATAAAAATAATATTCAGTACAAGCACGTTGCAGCGGGAAAACTACGTCGGTACTTTTCGCTCACAAATGTTACGGATCTTTTAAAGACGCTGTTCGCACTCCCTCGGGCGCTTCATGTCCTTTTTAATATTTTTCCTGACGTCGTATTTAGCAAAGGGGGGTATGCATCGGTCCCTGTAGTGTTTGCTGCACGAATCTTACGCATCCCCGTGTTTGTTCATGACTCGGATGCGATTCCAGGTAGAGCAAATTTATGGGCGGGAAAATTTGCAAAACGCATCGCAGTGAGCTACCCGGAGTCCGTGGAATTTTTTCAACACAAAGACAGGGTTGCTTATGTGGGGAATCCTACTCGTGCGGAAGTGCGTATACCGAGTACACAAGGTTCACATGACTACTTTAATTTTTCATCTGAAATACCGACCATTTTTATTGTGGGGGGTTCTCAGGGTGCAGAGCATATTAATAGCACGCTACATTCGGCACTGGCGAGTCTTCTTGAAAAGTATCAGATAATACACCAGATAGGGAAGGAAAATTTCGAAGCATATAAAGATCTTGTGAGTGTGGAGCTTCGGGGACATGAACACACAGACCGCTATCGAGCCTTTCCATTTTTGAATGAAATTGAGCTTCGCAATGCCGCAGGGTGCGCTGACTTGATTATTTCTCGTGCAGGTTCTGGATCAATTTTTGAGATTGCGTGTTGGGGTAGACCTTCCATTCTCGTACCCATTCCAGAAGAGGTAAGTAGAGACCAACGGAGAAATGCGTACGCATACGCACGCAGTGGTGCGACTGAAGTTATTGAACAAGAGAATTTTACACAGCATGTTCTTGTCGCAGAAGTAGATCGCATCCTTTCTAATCCCGACCTTTTGGCAAAAATGAAAGCAGGAGCAAAATCATTTGCTCGACCTGAGGCGGCTCATATTCTTGCTGAGGAGTTGGTTAAGATGATGTTAGAGCACGAAAAGTAATATGAACGTTGAAAAAAAAGTACGCACACGAATAGCACCAAGTCCAAGTGGGTATCTCCATATTGGTACTGCACGAACCTCGCTCTTTTGTTATCTCTATGCAAAGAAGATGAAGGGAGAATTTATTGTGCGTATCGAAGATACCGACAAGTCACGCACTGAGAAAAAGTATGAAGACGATATTCTTGATGGTCTTGCGTGGCTCGGACTTACGTATGATGAGCTGTATCGTCAATCAGAACGAACTGATGTATATGTCAAAAAATTACAAGAGCTAGTGGAGAGCAATAAAGCGTACATCTCAAAAGAAAAAGCTAAGGATGATGAGACACGTGAGGTTGAAGTGGTGCGACTTCGCAACCCTAACACATTGCTCACGTTTACAGATACTATACGTGGAGAGATTACCTTTGATACAACAGAGCTTGGGGACTTTGTAATCGCACGTTCGCTCACTGACCCATTGTATCATTTCGCCGTCGTCGTCGATGACGCACTTATGGATATTACACATGTCATACGTGGTGATGATCATATTTCAAACACCCCACGACAAATTCTGATACTAGAAGCATGTGGTTTTGAAAGGCCTCAGTATACACATCTTCCCATGATACTCGCACCTGATAGGTCAAAAATGAGTAAACGCAAGGGGGCGGTAGCAGTTACGGAGTACCGCACACAAGGCTTTCTTCCAAGCGCTATCATCAATTACCTTGCGCTTTTGGGGTGGAATGGAGGTACTGAAAAAGAGATATACAGTATAGAAGAGTTGGTGCAAGATTTTTCACTTGATCACTTACAAAAAAGTGGTGCAGTATTCGACATAGAAAAGCTTAAATGGTTCAACAAAGAGCACAGGAAGCTCCTGCCAAGGGAAACACTGATAAGTGAACTTAAGGCGCAGTTAGAGGGCAATACAGGCATCCTGGGGGCTCTAGAGCGCTCTTCTAAGGCTGTGGAGGATATGTTGGAGCGTTTTTCGACATGGGCAGAGCTTAAGGAAGCAGTTATGACAGGGGAGTATGATTTTTACGAAAAGAGACCTGTAGTAGAGCAGGGAATGCTTGCATGGAAAAAAGACCCACATCCTGAGGGAGTGAAAGATAGATTGCGTAAAGTTGCTGAGCTTATTGATTCGGTTGATACTGCAACATTTATTTATGAAAATGTCAAAGGTGCGGTATGGGCATACGCAGAAGCAGAAGGGAAGGGTGGCGTACTGTGGCCCTTGCGTGTAGCGCTCTCGGGTAAGGAACGGTCACCTGATCCGTTTATACTAGCAGAGGCTCTTGGAAAAGAAGAGACGCTTACAAGACTCAATAATGCACGTGCTTTGTATTTATGATGTTTACTTCAATACCATTTTCAAAAAGAATAGTTCAAATACTTGCTCTTGGTATTCTTGGAGGTGTTGTCGCCGTCGGCGTGGTCACCCATACGGTTGGTGCACAGGAGACGGCAGATGACTTAAGACTAAAGATAAGTGAGAGTCAGAAACAATTGCAAGCAATAGAGCAGGAAATAAAAAAGTTTGAAGCCCAACTCAACACTGTAGGTGCGGAAAAGAAAACGCTACAAAATGCAATTTATGAACTTGACCTTTCTCGTGACAAGTTGAAAGCAGAGATTCGTGGCACTGAGAAAAAGATCTCATCAACTGATCTTGAGATACAAGAGCTTGAACGTGAGATATATATCAAGGAGCTTGAAATTCAAAAAAACATGGAAGCGGTAGCTGAGTCATTCAGGCAAGTTGATCAGACCGAAAATCAGACCGTGGTAGAAATCATACTTGGGTATGACTCTATAGCGGAGGTCTGGGACGCACTTGAAGAGCAGTCGCTTTTACAGGATTCGCTTCGTGAGTCAACGAAAATAATGAGTGCTCTCAAGGAAGAATATGAAAAAGCAAAACTCAACTCACTTGAAAAGCGAGGAGAGCTTGGTGAGCTTAAGAAAGAGCTTTCTGGAGAAGAAAATGTACTGGTCAGTACGATAGATCAGAAAGACTCATTACTGAGTCAAACAAAAAATAAAGAATCAAATTATCAAAAAATCCTTGAGGAAAAGAAGGCAGCACGTGAAGCGTTTGAAAAACAAATGCGAGAATATGAATCGAAGTTGCAATTCATACTTGACCCCAAAACCATACCAGCCGCGGGTTCGGGTGTGCTTAAGTGGCCATTTGGAGGGAATGTACCACCCATAACACAATACTTTGGTAATACAGAATTTGCTCGCTCAGGCGCATACAACGGATATGGACACAACGGTATCGATTTCGGTGCATCGATAGGTACACCTATTATGGCTGCACTCGCTGGAACGGTAGTAGATGTGAACTATACCGTAGCTGCGAACTGTCAGTATGGAATGTGGGTGCTCGTGCGACACGGCAATGGACTGACGACGCTCTATGCGCATCTCTCATCTATTAGTGTGTCTAAAGGGCAGTCAGTACTTACCGGACAGCTTCTCGGACACAGTGGAAATACCGGCTACGCAACAGGACCTCATTTGCATTTCACGGTGTATGCATCTGACGCGGTACAGTTTAAACAGTATACTTGCAGAAGTGGTCCAACGGTGACGGTGCCGATATCTGCGTATAGTGCGTATCTTAATCCAATGGATTACCTCTAAACCTGGACTTACGTAAACGGCGCATTTCGTTGTCAAACTTCACAAAATGTCCTTCACTGTACATCCGAGTACAGCTCACTCCATTTTGCTCGTTTTCCTAGAACTGCATCCGTTTACGTAAGTCCTAAAAATCCTCCAAAACCGTTTGGCAGTCGGCGTCATTGCGCTTGTCCTGCCGTAGCTTAGCGAAGGAGCCCGCAGGCGTGGCAATCTAAGTTTTTTTCTCTTAACTCGCTACTCGTTACTCGCTAACTCGTATAGGAACTCCGTACAGAACTTGCTTTTTCAAGTATAATAAAAGCTGTGAAAAAAGAGCCTCTTATACACGTGTAATCAAATTAATATGAACGAAGAAAAACAAGCACCAAAGGAAATCAAAGTACAAATTCCTAACGATACCAAACCAACCTACGCCAACAGTGTAAAAATAAACGTGACCGATGAGGAGGTTATGATGCAGTTCGCATACCTACGACCAGACCAAGGTACAGGTATCATTGTGGGAGATATCGTACTCTCACCCAAACATGCGATGCGTTTCCAGAAGGCACTGGATGAGACGTTGAAGAAGCACTTTACGAGACACCTCCCAGAGTGAGTTAAAAGTTGAAAGTTATAAAGTTAAAAGTTTACAAACCCGCACCATGTGCGGGTTTGTAGTTCTTTCGATAGTTCCGTAGTCGCCGTCATTGCGCTTGTCCTGCCGTAGCTTCGGTGAAAGCGAAGGAGGGAGCCCGCAGGCGTGGCAATCCATTTTCAACTCACAACTCTTCAACTCTTCGGTTCCCTCCGACTTTTAACATTCAACTTTATAACTTTTAACTTAAGGAAATATTGTGCGACATTAAAAGTGGGGGAGGCGGAGAGGGTAGAGCAGAGGGTCAAGAGTTTAAAGTTGAAAGTACAAAATTAAAAGTTCAAACAAAACAGTATGAGCATGAAGGGCGACAAACTGCAGGTTGATTTACGGTACACATTTTTAGTGCAGTCATAAGTGCACGTAATTAAAAGTTCTTAAAAGTCATTTATGATTTGAGTAGGATTTTTTTGACTGTGGATAACTTATCTGGTTTAGGCTATATATTTATCCCCAGTACTTCGTTTTACGTATATTGTGCGTATGAGGATGTATAGTATTCTATACCCTATATGGCGATTTCAAAGAGTCAAAAACCTATAGCGACATACCTTATACCCTTCCTCGACTACTGTGAGATTGAGAAAGGTCTTTCCAACAACACGCAAAAGAATTACAATCAGTACTTAAAACTTTTTGTAAAATGGCTCCGCAGTACTGGCAATGAAAATCTCCTCCCCCACGAGCTTACCTCAGAGCATATTTGGGATTATCGACTGTACTTGGCACGTGAGTACAAATCACCACGAGGCAAATACTTGAGTAAGAAATCTCAAAACTACTACCTCATAGCACTTCGAGCAATGTTAGCTTTTTTAGCAGAAAGAGATATAGAGACACTTCCCTCATCAAAAATAAAATTGGCAAAACAGAAAGACGATGAGACTATCACATTTCTTGATGTACATGACATACAGAAGATGATTGCGGTACCGAACATAGCAACGTTTATTGGGATTCGGGATCGAGCCATCATGGAGCTTTTCTTTTCCTCTGGTATGCGTATTTCTGAGCTTGTAGCACTCAATGTCGATAATGTGTCGTTTCTACAGGACAAAAGTACTGAGCGTACTTATGAACTTTCTATTGTTGGTAAAGGTAAACACATACGTACTATCTTTATTTCCCCACGGTCTGCAGAGTGGCTACGTGTCTATCTCAAAGCTCGTCGAGATGTCTATAAACCACTTTTTATAAACGTACATTCTAAGGATCCGGACCAAAAGAGACTCTCACCGAGACATATTCAGACCATGATATCAAAGTGTGCGATACTCGCTGGCCTCTCTAAGAAAGTGACACCACACACCCTTCGCCACACGTACGCTACTGACCTACTGAACCATGGAGCGGACTTGAGGAGCGTACAAGAGCTCCTAGGTCACAAGAACGTTGCGACGACGCAGATTTACACCCACGTCACCAACAAGCGACTACGTGACGTCCACGAAAAGTTCCATGGAGGTGGTGAGATGAAAAATTAGCGGAGCCTTGAATATTTAGCTAAGAATTATTAGTAACAATTAATCAAACTATCATGATAAATACAGAACAAGTATTGCCCTGGCATGAAGTTGAAGCATCTGTTGTTAAAGAAAAGAAATGGCTACGCGAAGTTTTTGATTTTAGTGAATTTGAACGTGGAAGGGATTTGCAAAACTTACCCATTTCCCTCGACGAGATGCTTCGACAAATAAGTGTTTCTATTGTCCGTGGTGATATAAAGGTAAAAGAATTGAAAAGCAAACAAGCAAACAGTCTTTGGGTTGATGATGTAACAAACTTAGAGCAATTTGAAAACGATGAGTATCATGGAAGTGAATGGCATAGAAAAATGATGACAATAATAAAAAGCCATTTTATTGAAAATGGTTTTGAGGTAGTCAATGAACCTTATCTAAATCAAGGAAGATCTGACCTTGGTGTATACAAAGAAAATTACCCAAACCTTTTTGTTGAAGTTGGAACAACGTCTTTGTACAAATCATGGATAAATCTGCACACAATGCCACAGAGTATTTTCCTGTTTGTTCCTTCAGAATATTATGCACTTGAATTTCAAAACAGTGTAGCATTTGCGATATGACACTTCCCTACTCAAAAGAGTTTTTGGAGCAACTCAAACTAAACGGATATTCATCCGAAACAATTTACAATTATGAGCGTGACCTAAACACCTTCGACAGTTATTTAGAGCGTGAACACCAAAAAATTTCTTTTTCAAAGATTACAAAAGATATAATCGAGCAGTTTGTAATATATTTGAGCTCAAGTGACCGAAAAACTGCTCATGGAGAAAAAGCAAAGGTGGTGCTTAATAACCGCTCAATTAATCGAATAATAACTTCCCTCAGGAGATATTTTTCATACTTAGTCGAGATGAATTTTCCAGTGCCAGTTTTACCTGAGTCTATAAAATTGGTTTACGTGAACAAATTGCGCCACTCACAGGTCAGTGAGTATGAAGGGCTAACAAAACTTATTGAGTCCCCAAATATTTTTGAGAAAAACAAAATAGTCGCGCTTCGTAACCGAGCAATGCTTGAGACCCTCTTTGCAAGTGGTATGCGTATTTCTGAGCTCATCAATCTGCGGCGCATACAGCTCGATGCGACAGGTCGTATCTTTATAGAGGGTAAAGGAAAAAAGCAACGCTTCATTTATTTAACGGACCGAGCACAAAGACATATAAAAAATTATCTAGTCGAACGTACTGACGATTTTCCGTACCTCTTTGTTTCTATGCGAGGGGCAAATGCTGGCAACAAGGTCAAACATATCTCACCTAACTATCTACAAGCCAAAATAAAGTCGTATAGAGAACTTCTTGGTATAAACATACCCACGAGCGCTCACTCACTTCGTCACGGTTTCGCCACCTATCTCGCTGAGCAAGGGGCTAACCCTGCAGCGATACAGATACTCCTCGGACATGAGTCACTTGAGACGAACACACGCTACGTGCATGCCTCAGATAAGTATGCCGAGGATACGCACCGCAAGTTCCATCCGCTGAAGGATTAAGAAACGGAGTTAAAAGTTAAATGTTGAAAGTTAAAAGATGTGAGCTTGCTGAAGGGGCCGAGGATTTAAATAGTATGTATCTTTATAAAGTTGATTGAAAAGTGTGTTTTAAAAAACTCTGCGTTTGTAGTTTTATGTCATCAAAACTCTTACCTTCTTCATTGTACCGTGCTGTGATTAAAGCTAGGTTGTACATTGCAAAATCTGTTGGTGAAAAAATTTCAAAATCATCTAATGTATGTTTTCCAAAACAATCTTGTAAAAGTTTCGAGTAATCTTTTTTAGTAAGAGGTATTGGATGAAATCCATTATTTTCAAGAAAAAATGTCAAACTAAAAACTGCTAGGCGTTTGTTCCCATTAAAAAATAAATGAGCATTAATATTCAGAAATAATGCTGAAGCTTTTGAGTAAATATCCGGATAATACGTATCGTTTTTTAAGCGTTCAATGAGTTCGAAATAATCATCAATTCTATCGGGTTCATCATCGTACTGGGGTACTTCTTCTTTGCTAATGTAGTTAAAACTTTGAATTATTTCAACTATCTCAGCTAAGTTTTCAGCTGAGATGTATTTAAGTTTCGCCATGTTTATGTTCTACCAAGATGCTTTATTGCGTTGCCATAATTTTTCTTAACGTTTTTATATGTGCCACATATCTGCCCTTTTTTTCCCTCAGAAGTAGTTCGTTGTCTGATTTGGTAGTATTTACCAGTGGTTGGATTATGAATTCGTTTTTTAACCATATGTAAACATTACATAAGTTGTAACAGATAGTAAAGAAGTAATTATGTATAAGAGTTGCTAGAGTTTGACCTACTTGAACCATGGAGCGGATTTGAGGAGTGTACAGGAGCTTCTGGGACACAAGAACGTTGCGACCACACAGATTATACACCCACGTCATTAACAAACGCCTCCGGGACATCCATGAGAAGTTCATGGAGGTCGTGAGATGAAAGATTAAACGGAGTTAAAAGTTAAAAGTAACTCCAAAATACTTCGATATTGTGTCGCGCAATATTCTGTCTTTCAAGATGTTGAGTGAGTAGATAATTTTTGTACAAAAAACTTACCTTTTTCAGTAAAATCAATTATATCTCTTTCTTTTGAAGTAAAAGTAATAAGGTTGAATGTATCTAAGATTGCAAGAGAATCAGGTGTAATATATGTTCTGTACCCATTTTGAGCATCGCTAGCCAAGGTGGCAAATCTACCTTGAGTTCTATAAACAATTTTTTTTCCAAATTCAATTGCAGATATAAGATGTCCATTTTTTGTCACAATCTCTTTAAATTCTTTTGACCATTCAGCCGTAGGGTCAATTTTATTGATCTCTTCTTCTTTTTGAATTATCTTAACTTCTTTTTCTTTATTCTGATCGGTGAGTTCCAAAATTTCTAGTTGTCCCTTAAGTAGAAGCGATTTAGTTTTTAGTTTTATTTCGTTTTTCTTTCTTTCATTAATTTGAGCCTCTTCATAGGCTTTAATCGAAACCCATTGGGGAATTTTCCAAATAAGTATCCAAGTTAGGAAGAAAGGTAAAATCAACAGAATATAAAAATCCAAACTATTGAAGTCAAAAAAAGTTAAGGATAAGTAATCACTCTTTAATAACATTTCTGTTTGCCAAATTTTGTCTTCGCTAACAAAGAGCGCTGTGTATAAAAATTTCCAATGTACGACCATCCAAGAAATAATAAAAACGCCATAAATTGGACTAGTGGTTCTATCTTCTAGACTTTCTTTTAGAGATTTAATAATTTCATTGTTATCTATAAGTCTTTCAAACATAAATAGTTTTTTACTACTTAACCCTCGGCTTTACCCACTTAATCATTGAGCCTAGTGCGTACGCGAAAATTGAAAACACGACTGCTCCTGCGTACGGGTTGTTGAGGAGAGGAGTCATCCATTTCATAAAGGAGATTTTGTAAATGAAAATCATCATCAGTGCATTCCCCCAAAACATACTGAACATAAAAAACACAAAATCACTTTTTGCCCTGTACCCCACGGACCACAAAAGAAAAAATCCAGGCATGGTAAAAAGCAGTAAGTTGGCTATATCAAATTGTAGTGTTTCGTACATATATTTAAGTATTAGCAATTAAAATTTTCTAACCACCTACCTATATTGTTACATAATTAATCCCAAACGTCACTTTCCTCATATACTCTAGATGGCTCACTTTATCAAGGTACCCGGTACCTTGATAAAAGTGCTAGTAATAAAAGTTAAAGCTCGTATGGAAAAAAGTGTCTGACACTCTAATAACATTATAAATTTTTTGAAAAGAAATGAGCCATTAGTAGTACTAACGGCTCAGGGTGAGTGGGTGATGCCCTGGGGTGGCACATTGCCACTCCCTATTGTTGCCTGCGAGCTACATTTTTTTGATGGTGTTCTGCAATGAGGTCAAGGTGAAATCCCACACGCGGCGGGGTTCACTCGCAAAAACAATCCAAAAAATCTCATCACCGTCGCCATCGACAGAAGTAGCACCTGCCCTGCGGGCTTCCGCAATGATGTCTTCAGCGTTCGTTTCTGAGTCATGTCTTTCTATGACAAGAACCTGACCTGATTCAGACGGCGGAAAATTTGGAACGGGAGAATAATCAGCGAACATAATATACCTCTCTTTCTTAAGTTTATGATTTATCCACCTACAAAATAAATGGATACTTTGCAAAAAGTACTGTTCAGTACTATACCTCTTTTACTAACATTTGTCAAGGTTTCGTTCGCGGGTAATACACGATTAGTATAAAAGGTAATTAGTACCTTTTATACAGATTTCACTTCCACCATAGCTGTATTTCACGATCATGCATTAGTTCTATAGTAAGTAATCTTTAAGCTAGTGTTTAATATACTCAAAGCTACTTCCGGTATTACTATTCACCACCACTTCCCCACCCCTAATCCTTATGGGACGGTCGGTCAATAAGGATTAGGGGGTATTTTCTTACGTGACTATTAATTCTTTGTGTTTTTCTTGCTTCGACTCAAGATGTTTTAAATTTCAAATTGTACCAATGACCTAAGTACCTCCTTTGTAAAATCAGTTACAAGCTCGTTTTTATGAGCGTTTTCTAGACTAAGTTCAACAATACTTTCTCCTTCGTGAAGTGTGAGGTTGTCAGATACAATATTTTTAAGTAAATAAATTTGAATGAAAGTCTGCTTAGTGTAGTGACTTTCAAACACCCCTACTTCAATGAGATCTTCTTTTTGTACATCAAGCTCAAGTTCTTCAGAGAGTTCACGAATAGCGCATTGGAGAGGGTCCTCATTTAAATCAATTCCACCCCCGAAGGGGGCAATACGTCCTGGATTTCTTTCTAAGTTCCTGTCGCGTTCTTGAAATAAAAAAGTTCCCTGAGGTGTTCTCAAAAGTATTCCTACCCCAGCTATTTTTTTGTTTGCCATATCCCTTAAAACGTAGCACTAATTTGCGGTCGCGAATTAGTGCTACGTTTAGTAATTTTACGCTAATGTTTAAAAAATATATTTAACAAATCTTTCTTACCCTTATATTGTTACATAATTCTCTCCCCTCGTCATTATCGAAAAATAAGAAGGACCCACACTTGGTACGTGCGGGTCTCTGCCACTTTCGACAATGTACTAATCCGGCTTGGTGTTGTTATGTACCTGAAAGGTATCGCTTTATTTGTTCTTCGGTAAGCTTGTTCCCATCGAAGAGGACATATCCTGTCACTTTGAATTGATCTTTCAAGACGAGCATCACCTTCTTTTCCAAATCTGCCCAGGGGGTGCTGGTCTTACGGGTAATAGCGATTCCGTCATTATGTAGTGATACCTGAGTAATTTCCTCAAACTGTGTAAGTTCTTGGTAAACAGCATGAACATCGAGTCGTTCAATACTTTCCTTGAATTTATACCTCTTTATGTTGGGATCTTCACTCGCAAAAGAAATCGCGAGAAAGTAATCATCTTGAGGAGGAATCACTTTTTCTTCGGCTTGGGCGACACTTGAAGAAGTTACAAATAACCAGAGAAATCCCAGTACAACGTTCCATATTGTTCTTTTCATGCCAATCTCCTGTTTCTGATGAGTTTTGAACTACGGTGAACGTCCAAAATGTAGTATGCATGAGATATACATTCTTTCAAGCCTGTTAATTTCGACCGTATGTAAGTAGAAATTTAGTTAAAAAACTGTATAGTACTTCTAGATTGCAGGTGTTTAGTTCAACATTCATTCTTTTAACTTTGAGGTGGTGGGTATGAAAAACTTTACAAGCGAATGTGAACAAGGTGGTCTGTATCTTATATACTCGAAAATTGACCATTTCCTCATTGGTTTTATGCTTATTGCAGACGAAGGAGATGACGAGGGACATGAGTATCTGAGAACATTTGTTTCTCCTGAAAACTCAGAGCGTAAACTCTCATTTACAAAAGACGGTAAGGCTGTAGTTTTTCATAATGCCGTACTTGATGTTGACTTGCGATTTTTACTCAACGAGCGTTATGTTCTTCGTGAGTTTACAAACAAGGTTTTGAGTTTTACCTCTCTTATTGAGACAAAAGATGTTACACCTCGCGGAGTGTTCTTTCTTCCTGAAAGGGCTACAGGTGAGCTGGAGTTCATACTCCAAGTACAACCTGACTAAAAGTTCATACAAGTCTAGGTCAAGACTAGGTGAGTGTCACCTAGTCTTGTTTAGTTTGATTCTTGGGAGTCAGACCTAAGAAACTTTTAAACATAAGTATTAAACTTCCTTCTTTAAAAACGCAACTATCATTGAACGTGCAGTGGGATTAAATCCTGCGTATTCTTTATTATCTATATACTCTTCTTCAGTTACCCAACGCCATTCAGAAAATTTTTCAGGTTCCATGAGTCTGGCATCTTGTGTAGTGGTACAGTAAAACATGTATACCGTATCGCCATCTTTGGCACCTGCAACCTCACCTATGAAATCTTTAACGGTAAACTCTGTAATGCCAACTTCTTCGTAGATCTCTCTCATAAGAGTTTGTTGTACTGTTTCTCCTGGGTCGCATCTTCCACCAGGAATAGTCCATACGGAAATATCTTTCCATTTGTCTTTTGTATAGTTTCTGAGGCCTGTTAGAATTTTGCCGTCACGTTCCATTACAGCAATAGCAACGGGGCATTTTTGCACCTCAACTATTTTTGAAAGTTTTTCTTGTACTGTTTCTTTCATTTGAAATAAAATTACTATCTAAACTAGCCTATTTGCGTTTTTCTTCCAAGCTGTCAGGTACACCCCACTGCCAACGTGGCTCCTCTCCTTTACGATATGCGATGCGAAAAAAAGTTATTGTTAGAAAAGTAACTGGTAACAAAAAAGTAAACATAGTATCTTGCATGGTTGAACTTGTGTCGACTGTAAGTGTAAACAATAGCACGAGCCCAACATATCCCACAGTTACTACCCATCCTTGCCATGTGACCGGTGTCCAACCCCAGCCGTAAAGTTTTCGTTTAAACCAATAGCCTTCAGGATTATGTTGGTAATATTTCTTTAGTTTTTGAAAGTATTTCATTGTAGATAGTGTAGCAATAAAACGGTACAAACCATACAAAATTTATAAAACCCTCGGAGTGTAATTATCCGAGGGTTTTTCCTTTGGTTTTCACGTACATTTAGAAAAAGCCGTACTTTGCCCTGTCTCCGTACAGGGTGAGAGCAGCGACGAATTCACAACTCAGCAACAGTAAAAGAGCAAAAATCCAAAGGTATTTACTTTTTTTTATTGTCCTCAGTACAAAATTAATTACTTTCACGACAGTATCTCCTTTTTGTTGATTTGTGAACATTTTTCTAATTAATAATATATCATGCTTTAGAACAAACGTCAAGGGTACAATGTAAAATCTGAGGGTTACAACATTTTTGGAAGGTTGGTGCAAGTGCGGATTTGTGTTTGTGTAATCTTCTTCCCTTTCATGAGCTGTAGTGCAAAGTAGAGCCAAGTTATCGAATTCCCTATCGTGAAGAAATCACGGCAGTAGCCCTTTTTTGCTTGCGAACTTATAGTGGCATGAAGTTTGTTGTCGGTACACAGATCGTACAGACGATCTGCTACAGCATGTACATCTTTAGTCTTGACCAAGAATCCCGTAACGCCATCCTCAATTTGAAGCGGTATACCACCAGATTTATAGGCGATGATGGGTACACCTTTATGGATAGCTTCTGTCACCTTTATCTCAAAGCCCTCTTTGTGTGAAAGTTGTAAAGCTACACGAGCATTACGTAGAAGTGTGTTGAGTATCTGGTCGCTTGCGTGTATCCTCGCAACTTTTATATCTTGTGTAAGGTGTTTGTAGGGCTCAGTGTGAATGAGTTGAATGGTTTCTTGGTACAGCGGTTTGCCTTCAGGGTCATCAATAGAACCATGTCCGAGTAATACAAGCTGAGGATGCGGTTTCTTTTTCTGGTCAAGTTTCTCACACAATAAACGGTATGCTTCGATAACATCAGGAATACCTTTGGCTGGATCGAATCGTGCTATCTGGATGATGTACGGTCGTTTTGGATCAATCGGATCCTGTCCTGCCTGTAACAATAGCTGATTAAAGAGAGTCATGTAGTAGTCCTTGTGTCTCTTCTGTAACGGCTTGTTGAGACCGTCGAGTGGGTCGGTAGTTGCAGGTGCATATACCACTTTTTCTTTCGGCACGTTTTTAGGGACGAAAGCACGTACAGGGTGACTTACGAAAATATCAGCAAGTGAGATATTGTTCCACAGGTAATTCCACGTTTCCGCTTGCACGGTAGATGGGTCGGCGATAAGAGAAGCATCAACTTGGATATGAGAACGGTATATGATTTTTGCCTTGGGATTTACTTCTTTGATGTATGGTATGAGCCCAGATGGTTGCGGGTCGTCAATGACAACAACCGAGGCTTTTGTGAAAGCTTCCGTAAATTTTCTAGCATTTTTGGCAGTCCATTTCTCGAAGAGTTCTTTGTCGTGCTTGGTGAGTGGTGGCGGTGGTTTCGTTACACCCTGGAGGACGTTATGAAATTTCTTTTTTGTTATGCTAAATACTCGTGTATCAGGAATAAGTACGTACCAATGTGCGTCTACATTAAACTGATGCAGGAGGCGTATTAAGGCATGTCTCATGAGTGCCACACCTCCTCCTTGTGGTGTTGCACTTATGAAAGCAATACGTCCTCCGAGTGTATTAAATTCTTTTGCAAGAGATTTCAAGTGTTCATACTGCTCCTTGGAAACGATGTCTCGGAGTGGTCGCCTACCGGTAAGACGATGTGGGTGTATGGCACGGTTTTCTCCATACAAGATATCGATATTTTGTTGAGGATCGAAACGGTCTGCAATCAAGTTCGCCACTCGTTCGGTTTTTTCTTTGTAGCTCCCTTCCGTAATAGTGAATGTATATGGAACAATGTCGAGCTTGAGCCACAAATTTGATGAAAGGTCTTTAAAATTAATTTCATCATTGTTCTTGACGATTCCAGCAGCAACGATTTTATTGTTTGTTCGTATTTCGTATGCTTCAAGATACTCCAATACGTTTTTTTCTGTATTAGTTCCTTCAGGAGAAGTTGTTTTGTAAGAAACAAGGTCTCCATTTTTGATTGCGATGTGGAGGTCATTTCCATCGACAAGTATTCCTGCGTATACTGCGAGTGGCATCTCTGAGACAAGCTTCGTACTCATGCATAAAGTGTATCACATAATTCTTTCTAGTGTTTCGAGATACCAATCAATTGTTGATTGCGAATTCCCCCACTTCCACATTACCAAGTAACTTGATATTTTTTTTAATAATAAAAATTCTATGCTTATACTACGGTCGCAGATTAAGCATAAGGTGCTTACTGCGCCATTCATTAGTTGACTATATCTTCATCCTGTATTTTAATACACTTTGGAATGAAGATTGATGTTGCAGGGTATAAAACCCTAAAAACAATCAGTAAGGAGGTGTTTCTTGAAAGAAAAAGCTGATATTGCAGGCGGTTTGTTATCGATAGGTTTTACGGTGACATTTGCATTGTATTTGATGTACAATAATGTACCGCAAAGTATTGCATGTTGGACGATGTGGGCGCTTTTAGATATTTTTCTTTTCGTTACCTGTTTTGTTGCTGGCAACAAAAGACCATGGTTCCCTCTCGGGTGTGCTATAGGCGCATCCCTCGTTACTTGTATCCTCCTTTCAAAAAATGGATGGGACTGGAAGTGGAATACTGTTGAAACCATTTCAGCAATTGGTGTTCTGGTGGCTCTCATTTCTAGATGGAAACTCGGACCCAAGTCCGCTATCGTAGCAATAGTTGTTGCTATGGTTATTTCTAGCGTTCCCGCCCTGTGTGATGCGTGGTGTCAAAACGGTCAAGCCGGATGGTGGTACTGGGGAGGAATTTCATTTGGTTGCCTACTGTCCTCTTACGGAGCAAGTGCATGGACAATTGAAGATAGACTCTTTCCAGTCACTGGTTTTGTTTTCAGTTTTGGTATGACACTGGTGTTGATTTTGTAGCGCAGTGTCATAACAGCCGAGCCCCAAAGGCCGGCTGTTTACTGAATGCCATCGCTAAAAATTTCTAAATTTTGTGATAATGTGTATTTAGATCCTAACTTTCACAAATACGCAAAAAATAGTACAGCTACAAGGAGAACAGTATGTTGACTAGTAAAAAAGGTGAAGAAATAGTTACTCAAGAGAAAAAAGGAGCAACAAAAACGCAGATATGTTTTGTTTTTATGCTAAGTATTCTCGGAGGTATTAGTATTTGGGTGAAATATAGTGAAGAGTACAATCAGTCGGGAAAGTATACACCACTGATTTTCTTTGCCATTGTCTATTGCTTTATCACCGCAGGTTTCCTTTTGAGAAAAGTTATAAAGGCATTCAAAGAAAGAAAAAATATGGCGAGATTGGGCTAACGCACTTTAAGAGACTTGGTATATCCGGAGTAAAAGTGTAAAACACACAACAGCCCCCTCTAAAAGATGGGGCTATGTTTTTGTGCTCAGAATTTGTAACACGTCGAGGATGAGAAGGAACTACTGATAGAGGATGGCTAGAGCAAAATTGTCATCTTGCCAGACTTGGTGTTGATGACAACATGCCTTTGTTCAATCTCAGTAATAGTAATGGTTGCATCACCTTCAAGGTCGTACCCTTGGTCTACAACTTTTGCCTCAGCTGTATCGCTACCAGCTGAGAAAACATAGAGGTAATACTGGAATTGTGGTACACTTTTCCAGTGATTAATCTGTTCTTCAGTCACGTATGCAAAGACACCGATTTCTGGACGAGATACTCGTTGCTTGATGCTCGGTGGTCGATAGGATATGTGTCTAGTGGTCGAGCGCAGGTTTTCCATTTTTGGCTTGCGCTCCCAAAAATACTGATTGAGCTTCTTCATGGTGCGAGCAATATCCTGCTCTGCTTGTGCGATGAAGGTTGCTTGCTCCTCAATAGAGAGTGTCCTGTTGGTTGTTGACGTATTGAATTCCTGTACGGTAGTCATAGTAGTCCTCCCTATCTTTGTTTTTAGATTGATTTTCAATCTGACCGCAACCTAAGTAAGAGCATGTGAAAACTCCTCATATTGTAATGAACTGTTCTCCAATTAATTAGGTGAGTTGCCATTGGATTACACCAATATGGTGTATTAATCACTGGGTGTCAAACGACGTTCTAAGATTATGTGAATGAAAGGGAGAGCTTCAGTATGGTATCCTGCTCTCCAAATAAAAATGATCCAGTCACATACTTCCCTGCCAAGAGTTGAGGTAGCCAGTATCGGTCGTCTGGCCACATATCTGCATACGGAATAGCATCTACTGAAAACCATTGCGGTCTCATCTCTTCTGTTTCTTGTGGTGTTCCCGTAAACTTTTGACAGTAGAATATATGTACTTCTAAAATTTCTTGTTGTCCTTCATTATGGAATTCTATAATTCCTTTTTGGGTAAGAGTGGAGGGCGTTATACCTGCTTCCTCCCTCACCTCACGATTGGCCGCTTCTTCAATACTCTCACTCTCCGCGATTTTACCTCCAAATCCGTTCCATCGGCCCACACCAAAACCCCTCTTTTTCATCCCAAGAAGTATTTGGTTATTTTTATGAATAACACATAGAGTGCTTATCTGTTTCATAGAATTATAATCATTACAAACCTTCCCACCATGGAGTAACAATAGCCGCAATGCCTACAATAGGTAGTACAATGATCGAAGATATAATACGTATAGGCATCGGGGTTTGAGTCCACCACGGCCAAAGTTTGTGGGCAATGATAGAAATCGGTACAATCACAATTCCTGTAGCAACCTTGAGTACCGTGTTCCAGTTCATGCAGGTAATAATATAGAAATAATATGACATACGCAAACGAAATATTCAATGAATGTAGAAACGAGTAAGTAGGTGTGTGCATCATGTACGTTTCCTGATAATTGAAAAAACACTTGCGTAAACAAGTGTTTTTTCAGGTTGAAATTTCTACGTATAGGATTTTATCGTATTGCAAGAAGGTTGTTGCCTTGCCAACACGATTGCGAAGCTTTCCAAGGGCTTGTACCCTGTTGCTCGTAAAGGTGCCGTGCGTATGCCATGTTGTCCTCGAATATAAAGATATCCAGACCCATTTTTTCTGCAGAAGCACTGTGATAGTACTCATTTATCTGCATAACACCCACATCTTCACGGTTTACGCGTCCACGGTTCACCTTACCTGTTATTGGATCAATGTGGGTAAAGTGTGATTCACATCGGGCGATTTCAGCCATAACAGGTATGTCTTTGAAATACGCACGAACTTTATCTTCCATTGAACCTAGTGCAAGCTCAATAGGAGCTTCAACCTCTGCTACCTGTTCGTACGCCTCAACGGTATGAATACGCACGTCAGTACTTATCTCTATTGCAACAGTTGGAAACGTAATCGCCGTTGCCACGGTTGCTACTCCATATGCTATTAGTGTGCCTAAAATAAGCCGTCTCTTAATGGTAAGGACCCCATATATGATGGGACCACCCAGAACCCACGCGTAGCTACAGTGCAATAAAAAAGCTGCAGCTACACTGCAGGGGGCAAGAAAAAGTATAGCATAAACCTATTGACAGTCAAGCAATATTTGTGTTGTAATAATTACAGTGAAGCTCGTCAAAATAGGCATATTTTTCATCACATTTTAGCCTACTTTTGTTGCTGTCTGACGAAAACAAGCGCACCAAATAGTCCACCTAAATCCTCAAGTTGTGCTTTTTTTATTTTCGGCTTTTCAGGATAAATCAAACAAATTTCATTTAAATGTTCCTCAACTCGATCTACTGGTATAGCAGGATCACCGACTATCATTGATCCTCCCAAAACTACTGAGTGAGGAGCCCAAAGAACGATAGTGTTGTTGAGAAATATGGCAAGCCAACGAGATAAATCTTCCCAAACCTGGGGATCTTTGACTTCATACGCTTTCATATTGAAACGGTGAGCAGTGGCAGTCCCTGAAAGGTAGTCTTCAGCCTGTGCACTCACGCATTCCGGACATGCTGATTTATCAAAATCAATATACTGATGCCCTGGCTCATAGTTGTATGCACCCTGGTCTATACAGCCGTTCACGATTCGTGTCCCACCTACCCCCGTCGAGACCGTAATGTAGGTAACGATAGCATCTCCCTTTCCTGCCCCATAGTGGGCTTCCCCGAGTGCGACGATAGCACTATCGTTTTCTATATACACAGGACATCCAAGAAGTGCCCCCATGTCCTGTACAAAAGGCTTGCCGACCCATTCAGGTAAGTTTGGCGAATTAACAAGCATGGTGTGTTCCTTGTCGAGAGGACCAGCAATACCTCCCCCAGCAGCTTCAAAAGGAGTATCACCGGAGAGAGATTTCAATGCATCACGTATGGCATGGAGACCCTCTGTATAATCCTTTGGCGTGTCAAATTTCACATGGTCACCAAAGCTGTGTCCATCTATTGAAACTGCTACGCGTGTCTTGGTGCCACCTATATCAAAATATGCAAACATAAGTATTTGGTTGGTTACGAGGTAAGTAAACGACGAACTTCATTTTTGTATTTCTCAACACTTGGTTGATCAAAGGCGTTCACATCAAAGAGTTGCGCAAGAAAAAGTATGGTGGTCATTTGCAGTGCCATAAACGCGCCAAGCTCTCTCTCTGAAACACTTGCAAGTTCTATAGAAACAAACGGCAAATCATGTGTGGCATATGCGTTTCGTACCCCCTCATACATTGCTCGAGTCACTTTTCCATCTTCTTTGCCCTCAAAGACCGGGAGGACAAAAGGTGAATCCGATGAGAAGCGATGTCCAGATTCCCAGGCAGTAGGAGCACTTACAAATGTAGTGTATCGGTCGTTTCTTCCACCGAAAATAAGCTGGCCTATGGAGTGAAGGTCGGTCGATCCCAGTGCAACCGTCGGCGTAAAACCAACGGCGGTCCCATCGTCCCGCTCTTTCCCTATAGATTCAGCGAGAAGTTGGCTGTACCACTTACCAAGAGTCTCCAGTTCAGGATTCCACATAAAGAGCTCATGCACCCGTGCTCCCTGTAAGTATGCCTCAAACAGAAAGGAAGCAAGAACAGCCGCACCGGATGCTTTTTTTGTGTTTGTAGATGCAGTGAACGCTTCTTGGGCCCCTTTAAGAAAAGCATGTATGTCAAAACCAAGGATACGGAGCGGGACCAGCCCCACGGCAGTAAAAATTGAATACCGTCCACCCACGCGTGCAGGTATGGGAAAAGTAAGCATACCCTGCTCTACTGCACGTTTCGTAAGTGGGGAGTTGGCGTCACTGATAACGATTGTTTGTCTGTTTGCGGATTCATTTCCAAATCGTTCTGCAAATTGGGAAAAAAGAATGTTGGCATTTGCGAGCGATTCTGTGGTTGTGCCAGATTTACTAATGACGATCAAAACTATCTCCTCAGCTGATGAGCACTTTGCAAGTAGTTCAGTAATAGAGTTAAGTACGTGAGGGTCCACGGTTGCAAATGCGACAAGTTTGGGAGCGGGAGTTCCCTGAAAATGTTCCATATGTCCACGGAGTGCGTCATAGAGTGCACAGGTACCCATGTAGCTTCCGCCGATACCGACAAGAAGGACTGTTTTTGTTTTTTCCGAAAACCGCTCTGTGTTCTTGCATATTGTTTCAAGAACTTCCGTGTCAAACGGAGTTCGGAGCAGTGCTTCGGGAAGTGTGTAGTCATTATCCTCAAGTGCCTTTTGAAGCTTCTCTGTGTACGGAGCAAGCATTCGCAAGTGCGAGATAACCATTCCCTCAGAAATACTGGGCGTGCTGTGTGTTTGAATCTGCATACCTACTATATTATTCAACCTCAGTTTTTTCACGAGGCGTGATGTGGTTTTTGTATGTCTTAATAAACTCGTGAGCTTCTTCCGCAGAGTCAACCACATGGAATAAGTCCAAATCATCTTGCCCGATGGTCCGGTGTGTTTCAAGGAGCGTAGACCTAAACCATGAGATGAGAGGTAACCAATATTCTTTACCCACGAGTACGATTGGTAAGCGCACTATCTTTCCGGTTTGAACAAGCGTGACTATTTCAAAAAACTCATCAAGAGTCCCGAAACCTCCTGGGAAGTAAATGTACACTTCACTTGCAAAAGACAACATGACTTTGCGGATAAAAAAGAATTTAAATGTTTCAGAATCAGAAACATAGCTGTTGAGTCTTTGTTCGTGTGGAAGGCTTATGTTAAGACCGACTGAATTTCCTCCTGCCTCATACGCACCCTTGTTGGCAGCGCCCATGATGCCACCACCACCTCCAGTGATAATAGCAAAACCATCTTTTGCGAGCAGATATCCAAGCTTCTGTGATTCTTGATACCACTTGTCATCGGGGAGTGAACGAGCTGAACCAAAAAAAGTTGCCGCAAGACGATACTTTCTCAATACCTCAAATCCAGTTACAAATTCTGCCATGATTCGAAAAATCCTCCATGAGGTCAGTGAGATATCTTCGTCACCTTGTTCAAGAAGCTCGTGCATTTCGGGAGGCATCATTGCTAATTTACCTTCATGTGGTTTAAGAAGTTCTTTTTCTAGAGGTGGGCGCACTTTTTGAAATTTGTTCATATTTGTTGAGTATAGCACGAGTTTTATGGCTCGCATGCCCCTTTTCTGTGTGTAACACGTGCACACGAAAGAATATTAGTAAGAATACTAGTTTTAATTCTAGTATTTTCTCGGTTAGGACTTACGCAAACGAGTGCACCACAAGGGCACTTCATTTTTCTAACTCCTTTCAGTCGTAAGAAAAATTGGTCGCACTTCTAGGAAACGAACAAAATGGAGGGAGCTGTACACGTCGTACAGTGAACGACGTTTTGTGAAGTTTGACAACGAAGTGTGGCGTTTATGTAAGTACTAGAGTGGTTTGCCACTTTGTACCCAAGCCATAATCCCTCCTTCTAGGTCCAGTACATCAGTAAAACCAAGTGATTTCATAAGTTCAAGAGTTTGCCCGCTTCGGTTCCCTGAACGGCAATAGACTGAGTATGCTGTGGAAGTGTCCAGTGCAGAAATGATGTCAGCAAATTCAGCACTATAAAAATCAATGTTGCGAGCGCCCTCTAAATGCCCAGAAGCAAATTCTTCTGGTGTGCGGACGTCTATAATAATTCGTTGTTGCTCGGCGTTTTTTGTTTCAAAAACAGTAGGGTTTACAGAGTCAAGCATAAGTGCGGTATTAGTTGGTAATACATCTTGTGAAGTTTGTGCATAGTATATTCCCCCTCCTCCGAGTACTACTATGCCAAGTAAAAAAATTCCAAGTTTCTTGTACATAATGATTAATTAAATGGTACTTCGTATCTATCAAATTCAGGCAGTAATTTTTTACCATAGACCAGTCGAGAGAACATTTCAGCGTGGGTCAGAGCTCCTGTGAGTGCATTATGGGGTTCTGGCTCACCAGGAATGCCAATGTATGCACAAATAGTTTCTATGTTCAAAGCACTGTGTCTCTTGTCGATTGGAATCTCTTTTCCGTGAAGGACGTGGTGCATGTACGCGAGCGAGTGGGTGTCTACTGTTCTGTGAGCAAAAGGGTAATTGTACCCTGCCCGCTCGCACGCAGCTTGTATGAAATCACGATCAAATGAGACATTTTGACCTACAAACGTTTGATCTTCAATTCCATCAGCCCATGACATAAATTGTGCTATGAGTTGTGCTTCAGTTTGTTTGGTGTCATCTGTTGCCTCCGCTTCAGTAAAGCCACATACCGCGATGGCCTCAGGATCAATGTGTGCCCCTTCCCATGCTTGGCACTCAAGGTACAAGCGGTTTTCAGGATGGTCCAAATCTAACGCTCCGAGGGAGAGTATTGAGTGCTTTTCGTGATTAACCCCTGTGGCTTCAATATCAAGTGCAATCATATGGTATGTAGTGTAACACTTCTTATACGTAATGTGAAAAGCGCTTTTCAATATTGGTCATATTTTTCTGAGTTCTATAGGACTTACGCAAACGTATGCGTTTCGAGGCGCACAAACAAAATACTATGAGGCGTATGGGGTAGTACGGTGAGGAGTATTTTGTGCAGTGCAACGATGAAAAGCGTCGTTTCCGTAAGTCCTACTTTGATTTCAGTTTTATTTTGGCCAGCACCTGCTCAAGGGTACCTATTTCTTTATGTGATTGGGGTGTGTGACCGACCTCTGCGAGCTTTCGAAGTGTGGCATGATTACCAACTTTTTCGCAAAAAGCCTTAAGTTCTGCATAGTCTGAAATGGTGTCGAGTGTACCTGCAAGTACCGTTATCGGCATGGGTAGGTTCGTGGGTGCTAAGCTATACTGTTCCATGTCTTTGACAAAACTGAACGGGAGTGAAAACTCCTCGTGAGAAATAGGATGCTTGATGATTCGTGAACCTGACTTTTCCCATGCATCAAAGTCCGTAGCGTTTTGCCGTTTATAGGTTTCTACATAGGATTCACCAGAAAGAGAGGGGGCAAGGAGTATAAGCTCGTCTACCTCAGCTTGGTGTTCACGTGCATACATACCAGCTACAAGGCCCCCAAGTGAATGTCCTACGAGTACCAAAGGTTCTTGCCACCACTTCTTGGTCCCTGCCCATTCTATGACCTGTTCAAGATTTTTTCGATACGATGTTGTGGAAAATTTTGTAAAATCTCCCGTACTGTCTCCTAAGCCGTTACATGCATCAAAACGGACAACACAAAAACCACGGATCTTAAGGGCTTCGGCAAGTGTGTTCATGACATCTGTTTCCGCAGTACCGCTGGCACTGTGTAACAGTATTGCTGTACCCGCAATATACTCCGTTGGTTCGGCAAGGATGGAAAGTGTCCCCCCGTCAACACAAGGAAGTGAGGTATATTCCCGTCTGTGGGTAGTCAAATTAAAAAAATCAACTAACAATGTCTCTGTCCGCTTCACAGGGGTAGCGATTTTTGGATATCGTGTTCGTAAGGTGATAAGGAGGCGCATTGCAATCTTTGACTGAAGTGAGAGAACCGACACTCCCAATAACACAAAAGCAGTTCCTGGAAGAATAGGTACAAAGGTACCAAAAAGTCCAATTAAAACTGCGAAGGTTCCAATAAGGAGTGTTTTTTGTCTTGTTTTTTTATAGAGTGGATGCATGTTTTTTTAGGACTTACGCAAATGGATGAAGTTCAAGGCGCCCAAGCAAAATGGAATGAGTTGTATGAACAATACTACGAGAACATTTTGTGCAGGGCAACAAAGAAAATGACCAATTTTTCTTATGAGCTTGCGAATTAGAAAAATGGAAACACTCTTGTGGTGCGCCGTTTGCATAAGTCCTACTTCATATTCCTTTGCAGTTAGTTGCTGGTCGGTACCCTGCTCGTTCGGCCTCTTCTTTTGTTGAAAACCATACTTTGTTTTCTTCCAGTATTCTCTGTGCACCTGCGCACCATGGCAGATGATACACTGTACCATTTTTACTCCCAACGTACTGGCTTGTTTCCTGTGAGGAGGTGAGAGGTGTTGAAATAGCTGATGCTTCCATGGTGGGGACTGATTCTGATGCACAAAGCGTCACGGGTACGGAGACAGTTTTTATGGCTGAAAGCCTACCTAATCCAAAAGAGATAGCCCCCAGAAGCAGAAGAACGACTATAATAGAATACTCCCTGGTCTTGCGCGACATCTGTAACTCTGGTATGTTATTCACCACGGTAGAGGTAGTATAGCAAAGTAATACGAAATACTTGATACCCTTTCTCCTCTATAACAGTAAAAGAATAAAAAACATATGGCACATAGAAAAGCTGGAGGAACAGCAAAAAACCTACGAGACTCAAATCCAAAATACTTGGGTACCAAGCTATACGCTGGAGAAAAAGCAAAACCTGGCTCTGTTATCGTGCGACAACGTGGCAGTAAGATACTTGCTGGAAAAAACACCGGTACGGGCAAAGATTACACATTGTTCGCGCTTAAAGAAGGCACAGTAGCCTTCCGTGATATTCGTAAAACCAAATTTGATGGAACGACACATCGAAAAAAGGTTGTTGATGTCCTCTAATATACATAACATGGTAACAAAAAAACGCCTAAGGCGTTTTTTTGTTTTATGATTCTCGTACTATCTGGATGGTGATAGTAGCCTTATTATCTCCGTGTTCAACAACGACCTCATGGTCTCCTGTCTTGTCTATTGGTGATTCAAGAAAGATTGCAGTTTCAGGGATAGTGATGGTATGTTCGTTCAGTAGCGCGCTTGCAATATCACCGCTGTTTATTTTTTTATACAGATTTCCTTGCTCGTCAGATTTGACGGTAATAGTCAACGCAGTACCTTCAAGATTTTTGAATTTCAAAACAAGTTCTTCATTCCGAACTCTCTCTTCTTCTTGGTTCTTTTCACGCTTTTTTTCAAGGAGAAGAATTTTTGCAGGAGTTGCCGGTTCAGCTAGTTTTTGTGGATAAAGGAAATTATTAGCGTAACCACTAGTAACATCCACAACTTCATATCGTCGTCCAACTCGTGCTACATCTTTTGTAAGTATTACTTGCATATGTGATTTATTATTCTGTGTGGGGCATACCCCGTAGTGAAATTTCATTTTGATAAAAAAGTAATGTAAAAACTACATTATTTTTTACCTGTTCAGGTTTCCTCTTTCATATGCATTTCTGCAACACACTAGCGGACTTAAATGAATTTCTACTACGGGGCATAGTACTCTATTTCTTGAAAATCATCAACCCCACACACTTACATTCATGGCGATGAAATGTAAGTGTGTGGGCATGCCCCGGTCTCTAGTAAAGGAGTTACTCTGCCGATTCCTCCTCAACAACAGCCTCGGGAACCGTGCCAGTATTGAGAAATGCTAGTGCAGCATCAAGTTGTGGGTCCCGATCGGCCTCCAAATCCTCAGAAGTAATGTCTACTTCATAGTCCGGCATAAGGCCGTTGTTGGAGATTGAAATACCGTTTGGAGTAAGCCAACGTGCAATAGTGATTTTGAGTGAGGTGTCCTCTGTTACATCCACAAGCTCTTGTACTGAACCCTTTCCAAAGGTTTTTTCCCCGATAAGTACTCCAACGTTATGTTCTTGGAGTGCGCCAGCAAGTATTTCTGAGGCGCTTGCAGAACCACCGTCTACGAGTATGACTATGTTCCAATCATCCTCAATAATGTCGTATCCCTTGGAGCGATGAACTAGTTTTTCTTTGTCACTGCCAAAATCCTCTATTACCACGATCTCGCCGATAGGAAGAAACCAGCTTGAGATTTCTACTGCAGCCTCAAGGTACCCTCCAGGATTGCCACGAAGATCAAGTATTAATTTGTTTGTACCTGATTCGACAAATGCGCGGAGTGCTTTACGCATTTCATCTACTGCAGTGCCACCAAAGTTATAAAGTGAAATAACATAGACCTCATCGTCACGCAATCCATGATCAAGTGTTGGAACCTCAATAATGTCTCGAATGACGGGTATTGTGAGAAATTCTTGTTCACCTTCGCGAGCAATAGTGAGCACAACCTCGGTGCCGACATCGCCTCTGATGTGGTCGATAGCCTCATCTATTGTCATTGCTTGTGTTCCCTGTCCATCAATATCGACAATGAAGTCTCCTGAAAGGATGCCGGCTTTGTCCCCCGGAGTTCCTTTGAGTGGAGCAATAACCGTGAGTATATCATCACGAAAACCGATTTCGATACCAACACCGCCAAATTCACCACGAATATCTTCCTCAAAACTTTGTGACTGAAGTGGGGGGAGAAAAACGGTATAGGGGTCATCATACGAACGAGCAAGACCTTCTATTATCCCCCAGACATGGTCTTGTGAGGTAATTGTTTTAGTGGTTGTTGCAGGTACAAATCTTTCTTCGAGGAGGCCCCATGCTTTCCAGACTGAAGCGAGGTCTACCGTGGTTGGTGCTCCTTCGAGATTTGTGAATGACAAGGCAGTATGGTCGGAACCCCGACCTCCAAAAAGAAACCCTATTCCAAACGAGAGTATAAGTGCAGTTACGACAAGTATATTTTTTTGTAGGGTATTCATCGGTATATCGTACCAATAGAATGCATATCTGAGAAGTGTACAAACCCGCTATCCACTACTAAGCCATAAAATGGAGCAAAGAAAATGCCAGATTTGCTATACTAGGGAGGATATGTTCACACGACAAACACACGGTGAAATTACTTGGATAGATGTAGTTTCTCCGACACACGATGAAATTCGTGATTTGATGCAGGAGTTTTCTCTTGATCCAATGATTGCGGACGAGCTCATCATTCCCTCACTTCGAAACAGGGTAGATGCACGTGATGACTATTTTTACGTAGTTCTACACTTCCCCACCTTTAAGCATTTGCATGCGATTGCCTCGACGTCACTCGAGCTTGATTTTATTGTTGGAAAAAACTGGATTATTACGACACGGTATGTAGAAATAGATCCACTCCATCAGTTTTCAAGAATTTTTGAAATGGAAACCATGCTTGATAGGAGAAATATGGGTAAGCATACTGGGTACGTGTTTTACTACATGCTGAGTGAATTGTACAAAATGCTTTTCGATGAGTTGACGAATATTAACATGAGACTTGATGCTGCAGAGGATAGAATATTTGAAGGGTTTGAGAAAGAGATGGTGCAAGAACTCTCAAACATTAGTCGTGATCTCCTCAACTACTCGCAAGCACTAGATAATCATGATGCAATGCTTCAATCACTCGAAACCCCAGGGGTAGCATTGTTTGGGTACGAGTATGCTCGCAGCGTACGTAGTATCAGTGGTGAGTACGCACGTCTCGCAAGTGCTATCAAGAGCAATCGGGAGTCTTTGGCAGAACTCAGAGAAACCAACAATTCACTCCTGAATACCAAACAAAATGAAATCATGAAGATTTTTACGATTATGGCTTTTCTTACTTTCCCTCTTTCGCTCATAGCAGCAATTTTTGGAATGAATACTGCAGCGGCACCAATCATAGGGCAAAAATGGGACTTTTGGATTATAGTCGGAATTATGCTTGCAAGTGCCCTTATTTTCTTTTCGTATTTTAGGTATAAAAAATGGATTTAAGGAGCAAAGCGTTATGTGGGAAGAATGAAAATGAAGCACCCTTGTGGTAGCTCCACTTTCTTTTTTATGTAACTCTTCTATACTATCTTCCATGTTCCCAATTTTTTTCTCAGGTTCCACTGACCCCGCAGAAGGTGCGAAACCACCACTCATGCTGTTTAATACACTCACACGAAAGAAAGAGGTTTTTACACCTGTACGCGATGACTATGTGCGCATGTACAATTGCGGTCCTACGGTCTACAGTTACATCCATATTGGTAACCTCCGTGCATTTGTGTTTGCTGATATTCTCCGTAGAACGTTTCTGCTCAATTCGTACAAAGTGATGCAGGTTATGAATATTACCGATGTCGGACACCTTGTGTCAGACGGGGATGATGGCGATGATAAAATGACACTCGCTTTGAAACGCGAGGGTAAAGCTTTGACACTTGAGTCAATGTACGAGCTTGCCACGTTCTACAAAGATAGTTTTATTGAAGATCTTGATGCGCTCAATATTAAACGTCCTACCGTGCTTCCCCGCGCGAGTGAACATATCGCCGGAGATATTGCCATGGTTGAAACATTGATAGAAAAGCAGTATGCGTACAGGACAAGTGATGGAGTGTACTTTGATACCGCTCGGTTCTCTGAGTACGGTAAACTGGGGGGCATTGACACAGGAGGACAGAGATCGGGTGCGCGGGTGGAAGTGAATCATGAAAAACGTAGCCCGATTGACTTTGCTCTCTGGAAAAGAGATGACAATCTTGGTTGGGAAAGTCCATGGGGCAGAGGCTTCCCTGGCTGGCACCTTGAATGTTCTGCTATGGCGCTTGAATATTTAGGGAAAGAAATCGATGTACACACCGGAGGTATAGATCTTATCGGGACTCACCACAACAATGAAATAGCTCAGAGTGAATGCGCTACAGGCAAGCGGTTTGCACGATATTGGATGCACAATGAGTTTATCAATATTGAAGGGACCAAAATAAGTAAGTCGCTAAAAAACACCATAAGTCTTAAGCAACTCATAGAACATGGGTACAACCCATTAGCCTACAGATATTGGCTTTTGACGGGACACTATCGAACAAAAATGAATTTTAGTTTTACTGCACTTGATGGCTCTGCTACTGCACTCACTCGCTTACACCGCTTCTTTGTCGAGAAACTGCTTGGAGCTAAGGGTGGTGTTGTCGATGCACAGTATGGACTTCAATTGCTTGAAGCTTTGAACGATGACCTTGATACCCCGAAAGCTATTTCCTTGATATGGAAAATCATCAAAGATGATACGCTGAGTCCGAAAGATAAACGAGCAACACTTTTACATTTTGATAAAGCCCTTGGTTTAGGACTTATTACCTTAGCGAAAAATGGAAAGGTGTCTGTACAGCTCAGCGTTAAAACCGTTTCAGTCGACTCACTTCCAGAAGATATTAAAAAAATTATTGAGGAGCGGGAAAAAGCTCGTGAGGCAAAAGAGTGGTCGCTCGCAGATGAGTTGCGTGAAAAACTTTCTTCGCATGGGTACACAATTGAAGATTCCTCTGAGGGACCTGTGGTGACTCCGCGCTAGCTAAGAGTATTTTTATGTGTGGGCAATATCTAAGCGCCTTGCAATAAGCGCGGTAAGTGGTGGTTCAATCACAAGCGTGTAGAGAATAATCCAAACACCAAGTGCATAAATAAGCTCAGTGTCTGCAAAACCAGAAGCTACGACGTACAAGAGTAGTATGGCCGGTATGGTTCCTGTTTCTCGCATGAATGAAAGAAACAGTGCTTCACGCCAGTGGAGGAGAGATTTTTTTGAAATCATCCAAGGTGAAAGAGAGATGTATACCACAAGAGGACGGACGAGAAACATGAAAATGAGGGCGGCAAGTGCTCCTACAACAATTGTGCTTATAAGCATAGGAAGTGGTACAAGTACACCAAGAAGAATAAAAACAATTGGTTTTATGTACGTGTTGGTCATGTGCTCAAAATAAGCATGCACTTCTTTAGTGTTTGGGTTTGATTCAAACAAAAGTCCTGCCACAAAAGCAGCGACAAACCCAGCTGCACCGAAGAGTGACCCTAGTGCATAACAGAACAAAGGAACTACAAAGAAAAGTGCATGGTCAGACCAATGTTTCTTCCCCACAGATTCCCCCCACGTTTTAAGTATCCATGCTCCAAGAAAACCAACAAGTATTCCCCATAGTATCTCAAGTCCCATACTACCCAGAGTAACTCTTGAGAGAAGTGGAGAGAAGGTATCACTAACCGAAAGTACTGAAACGGTTCCCGTGCCGAGTGCTGCAATTAAAAAGAAACGAGTGAGGATTATTCCAACGACATCATTAACAGCACTTTCAGCTATGGCAATCTCGCGGAGAAACGGTTTTCTAAAATGAAGACGGTCAAGTATGGGGATGATAGTAGATGGGTCAATCGACGACATAACTGCAGCAAGTACTAAGAGTGAAATAGCAGGAACCGTGAAACCATATAGGGTGGTGATTGTTGAGAGAGCAAGCGCAAAAAAGAGAACAGTCAAAATTGTTCCTATGAGCGAGAGTGCCGCTATGGGTGCAAAGTATTTTTTAAAATTTTTGACTGGCATGTGTATTCCCCCAGCAAACAACACGAAGGACGCAATGAGTTCGATGACTACCAGGAACGTGCCCCTGTCATACGTAAGTGCTACTAGGGGTACTTGGAGCGCTATACCTAAAAGTAAAGCCCACACATATAGAGGAATATCTGTTTTTGGTGCAATACGGTGTATACCGTACCCTGCACATATGAGCAAGGCCAGCGAAAGATAGAAGCCACTTACGCTTGAAGAAAAAGTACTCCCTATTGTGGGAATCTGTAAAAGCAATGAGATACCAAACGCTATACTTAGAAAGACAAGATAGGAATGAAATACCGTACGTGATGCCATACTATGTGTGGTTACTAATAATATATTTACTTTTGTACAGAAAACTGTGTGCCATAGCGTACACGGATACTCTGCTCTACTTCCGCTAGAGGTTTTCCATAGGTGAGAGAGGAGAGTTGTTTGATAGATTGCCCCTTTTCAGGACTACCTTTTTTAGGTGCCAAAGTCCTGATAGAGAAAGGCTTCTGCGGTGTCCCATGGGCGAGTAATCGGATATATGCATGACGGTTTTCAATATTCATAATGTCCTGTGCCTCAAAAACAGGCCGCATTTGTGTCTCAAGAAATTCTGCATCATCGCTTCCTGTACGGAAGATTGCCATTGAGCCCACATTGCCAAAAACAGCGTTACGTATTGATTCGTCGAGCTGTGCTATATATTGGTGTGCAATATTTAGTGAGAGTTTATACTTGCGTGCCTCAGAAAGAATTGCTGAGATTGAGTTTGTGGTGATATTTTGGAACTCATCAATATATAAGTAAAATGGAGGTAAGTCGCTTGCCAGTGCATCTACTCGCGAGAGTGCTGCCATAAGTATTTTTCCAACCAAAACCATACCAAGCAAATTGGCATTGATATCGCCAAGCCTACCCTTACTAAGGTTTACTAAAAGAATTTTTTTCGAGTCCATAACCTCGCGCATCCTAAAGCTACTTTGTTGTTGGGCAATGATGGGTCGCATGACGTCGTTTGCGGTAAAGATGTCAAACTTGTTCGTGATGTACGGGACAATGTTTTGCAATGAAGCTTCCCCTTGTGCCTTGGTAGCAATTTCATTCCAAAATTGATTTACCACTGGGTTTTTGCTTCGAGATAGCTTTACTTCCCGATAGGTTGGATCCACCAGTACGCGAGAAATATCAAGTAAGGTGCTTCCGGTGCTTGGGTCTTCAAGTACGAGCGCGGTAGCGTTTCTAAAGTACTGCTCGAAGGCCGGCCCCATGCTCTCAGGGGTACCTGAGTATAACTTATGAAATATTGAAAAGAGTTCATTGATTACAAATGTCTTTTGTTCTGGGAAACGACTGTCGTACTCAAGCATATTGAGTCCCATCACACGCTCTGTGTTTGACGGGTCAAAGTAGATTACATCTTTTATCCGTTCGTCAGGTATATTTGAAAGTACGTCTTCAATGTCTGAGCCATGTGGGTCAATGTAGCAAATACCAGAACCGTTTTCGATATCTTGCTGAATCATGTTCTTCATAAAAGCCGTTTTGCCTGTTCCTGTTTGTCCAATGATATATAAGTGGCGGAGGCGATCTTCTGCGCCAAGGTATGCTTTTGTTTCTATCCCACGAAAATCGTTTATACCAAGCAATGTTCCTTCCCGAGGCAGTCCAATGGGCGCAGGGGCCTCCGCTGCTCGTGCTCGGTGTAATTGTGGCGTTGAAGAGCTTACTGCGTGGGTTGGGAAATGCATGATGGTAGTAAGTTCACGAACTGACATAGGCAGAGCTTGTTTTGGGGAGTACTCGCGAAACGTAAACTGTTTTGCAATACCAAATAATGCTTTCTTTGTCACTCGCTCAAAGCGCAGTCGGTTGCCGTTTGTGTTGTAGAGTTGATTAAAAGAGCTCTCAATATCGGCGAGTATGGCATGAGCTCGTTCAGGAGTTTTAGCACTCGCTACGAGACGTATGTTTATTGAAGGAATAGGTGTTTCAAGTTTGCGTTGAACTTGTTCAATTGATTTTTCATCGATAAATTCTTTCTGAGGTATATCAGGATTTTGCTTTTTTTCTGTATACAAGAGATTACGCATCGTTTTGAACACTTCATCTTTAATACCAAGTGGCGTATCAAGAAGTGCTTTAGAAAGGGTACTTCCCTTCTCAAGCTTCTCAAGTACTTTGTGGTACCTCTTTTCGTACATCCTTCCAATTGGATTGATAATGAATTGTATAGCCGCCCCTTCACCAACTGCTTCAATTTTAGTGAGTGCGTTTATGAGAACCGAGAGAGGGTCATGTTCAAAATCACGGTAGTCTTTAAGAGGTAAAATTGGGTCATTGGCATACATTGCATAAGAAATTTCTGATGCACCTCCATAAAGAAAAACATTGTAGTCTGCAGGAATATGGTGTGCACGTGCCTTTGGAAAAATAGAAAGTAGTTGTTTTTCAAAAAGATCTTCTTTGTCACTCGGTACTGCCATGTAGAAAGCAATGTCTTCTCGTTCTCCGGAAACTGCTATTTCTAAGGTAAAATATCGATCTCCTCTATTTTTGAGTTCGGTATCAATGGAAAACATACCGAGGTAAAATTGCTCCATTTTTGATACCACGTCCCTAAGTGGTTTGGCAGACTCTTCTTTTGTTGGGTCAGGTAAGGTGACCTCGAAAAGTGTCATGTGAAGGACGTTCCACAAGGGTGCATTTTCTTTAAGATCAAAAACTTGATTTCCCCGTGCGACATACTGTACAAGCAAACGATGGAAGTCGTCTTCAATATGTGGACTCATAAGTCGCTCCGCAACAAGAAGTGAATTTCGCAACCCTTTTTCTTGGAGAATGCCAAAAAGTTCTTCCATGGCGTCGTCGTCCTTATCATGAGGAAGGTTGAGTGATTCTACGACAGAGGTTATCTCACTTTCTGAAAGTTGATGCGACTCGTGAAGTATTTGATGTACGGGGGTCTCCTTTATTTTTTGAATTTCTTCGTAAACGATTGAATGTTTTTCAGGTTCGAAACCACGCTCACGAAGCTGACGTTCTTTTTCAGCAACTTGAGCTCGTAAATACTGAAGTTCCTCATTTGGTGAGCTAAAACGCGTGTCACCACGCCTTCTAGATACTTCAAAAGGTTCTGCCATACAAGGTAGTATACCAAGTATTCTCTTAGCAGATGAACTTTTTTACTCAATATGGTGGATAGTGTGAGAGGCAAGAGACCGCCTATTGCTTCTTTGACATCATACTGCGCTTGTAGGTATCGAGATGAGAAAGTGCGATACCAGTACCGCGAGCTACGCAGAGTGGTGCGTGATCTGCGAGCACGGCCTTTACCCCTGCGCGACGGAAGATAAGTTCGGGAAGGTTGCGGAGCTGACTAGTCCCACCAGTCATAATAATACCTCGGTCAAGGATGTCCGCTGCAAGTTCAGGCGGTGTTTCCTGAAGAACTACTTTTATAGCCCCGACCATTTCATTAAGTTCTTTGCGTATCGCCTTTACCACTTCATTGGTTCTCAGTTCAGTAACTTGAGGCAGTCCTGAAATGATATCGCGACCTTTTACTTGCATGGTAAGTTCTTCTTCAACAGGAAGAGCTGAGCCGATAATTATTTTAATATCTTCAGCGGTTTTCTCGCCTATTGCTATGTTGTGTTGCTTCTTTACATAATCTTGAATAGCAGCGTCAAGCCTGTTGCCAGCACACTTAACAGAGGTCGAAGCGACAATGCCACCAAGCGAAATAACCGCGACATCGATAGTACCTCCTCCAATATCAGCAACAATGTGTCCCCGAGGTTCTTGAATGGGAATACCTGCACCTATTGCAGCTAGGACTGGTTCCTTTACTACGTAGGCGTTTTTTGCCCCTGCCTTGACGGCGGCTTCAACGACTGCTCTTCGTTCTGTAGAGGTAACTCCTGCTGGTACAGAAATAATGACGTCGGGTTTGAAAAAATTAAAACGACCAAGCGCTTTTTTGATATAATAAGAAAGCATGATCTCCGTGACACGGTAGTTGGCGATAACACCATCTTTCATAGGATGGTATGCCACGATAGTGTCTGGGGTTTTTCCAACCATTACTTTTGCTTCTGCCCCCACCGCGAGTATTTTACGGTCTTGAAGTGATACTGCTACTACAGAAGGTTCATTGAGAACCACGCCTTTTTCGGGCACGTACACAAGTGTTGTCGTGGTCCCAAGGTCGATACCGAGTTTTGGTGAAAAGAAAGACATGTTTGTTAAGCATATAGCAAATCACAGCTTAATCCAGCCCCGTTAGAAGCAAGTCGCCCGAGGCGACTGCCAAAGCCGTGCTTCGGGCTTCTAACGGGGCCAGCCCTGCACTCACGTGGTTTAGAAAGCCCTTAGATTTGTAAAATTGAAATAAAAAGCACTTTTTTAAGTGGGCAAATTACCGTGATGATACCCTACACTAGAAGGTAACTTTAAAAAGATACACCACGAGGGCTATTGACAGAAACGCAAGAATAAACGCAAAAATGGCTCGTTTTTTTATGATAGGGTCATTCATGTCTACCAGTGTATCGTGAGTGGAGTTTTACTACAATATCTTGACATGTGTATAGCCCAGTGTGCTAGCGCAAACTTTGGAGTAAAAATACACACAGAGGCTACTTCAGATGATACAATAAATATATGATTACAGATTCAGAACAGATTCATTTTGAAATCCATGGGGGTAAGAAACTACATGGATCTGTGGAAGTGGGTGGTTCAAAAAATGGTGCCGTCGTACTGCTCTCAGCCGCAATGCTTAATACTGCTCCAACGACACTGTTTAATGTTCCAAAGATAGAAGAAGTGTACCGCTTACTTGAAGTGCTTGAATCTATAGGTATGGAGACCGTGTGGGAAAAAAATAGTTTGACACTTATTCCTCCGGTAGCTTACGACCTCAAAGCTCTCAATATTGAATCAGCAAAAAAAACGCGCTCTATACTCATGTTTATTGGTCCACTTCTGCATTCACTGGAGAGTTTTTCATTACCACACTCTGGAGGTTGTAAACTGGGGAGTCGCACGGTACGACCGCACTTCTTTGCACTTGAAAAACTTGGTGTCAAAATTCAAACCAAAGATTCATCGTGGGTTATCTCTAAAGGAAAACTTGCTCCTACTGAAATCATTATGTATGAATCGAGTGATACGGCGACAGAAAATGTCATCATGGCTGCTTCACGTATACCAGGGGCGACGACGATTAAGTATGCCTCTGCGAACTATCAGGTACAGGAACTATGTTTCTTCCTTGAACATTGTGGTGTAAAAATTGACGGCATCGGTACGACAACACTGGTAGTTCATGGAAAAAAGAGCATTAATACTGCTGTTACGTACTCCCTTTCAGAGGACCCTATCGTTGCAATGTTGTATCTCTCTGTTGCAATTGTCACCCGTTCCAGTATTACGATTACGCGTGCACCTATTGAGTTTCTGGAGAAAGAGCTACTCACTTTGGAAAATATGGGATTTCGGTATGAAGTGTTGAAACGATATGTTTCAAAAAACAAGCGCACAAAGTTGGTTGATATTAAAACCCGTCCTTCGGTACTCAAGGCACCGGAGGACAAAATTCATGCTTGTCCCTACCCTGGTTTAAACATGGATAACCTCCCCTTCTTTGCGGTTATTGCAACACAAGCACGTGGTACGACCCTAATTCATGACTGGATGTACGAAAAACGGGCTTTGTATCTGACCGAACTAGATAAACTTGGTGGAGAAACAATTCTTGCAGATCCTCATCGCATATATATTGAAGGACCATCGGTGCTTCGCCCAGCAGAAATTGTTGCCCCCCCTGCACTTCGCCCAGCAGTAGTTCTTCTTGTGGCAATGCTTGCAGCAAATGGACGTTCCGTATTGCGTAACGTCTATCCGATAAATCGCGGGTATGATGATATTATCGGTCACTTGCGTGGACTTGGAGTAGAAATCTCCGTTCTCTAGACTTACATAAAGGTAATACACCTTTATGTAAGTCCTGTGCTACTATACCCCCATGTATATCGTGGCAGTAATTCCAATTTCCAGAGGAAGTAGTATTGACGAACTCTCCTATTTTAGTGCACTGGAGTATCCTGCAGGGTCGTTTGTGTCGGTGCCTATACGCGGAAAAGAACGAACTGCATTAGTCCTTTCATCAGAAAAAGTTCATAATGTAAAAGCAGTCTTACGTACGAACAAGTATGCACTTAGGAAAATACCGAGACAAAAAAGCAGACAACTCGTTACTCCGGAATATATACGTGCAATACAGAAAGCAGCACGGTACCATGCAGCAACCGTCGGGGCGGTTCTTTTTGCAACACTCCCTAAAGCACTTCTCGAACAACCTGGTGTAGCCAAAGAGCAGTTGGAGATTCCTAAACCGCGACTGCGGGGTTTTATTGTTCCTCGAATGTATCAAGGTTTGGCGCAGAATCGAATTGAGTTTTTTCGTACCTCCATTCGTGAAGCCTTTGCGGCCGGTGGGTCGGTGTTTATTACTGTTCCTACGGTTGCAGATGCGGAACGAGTATACCAAGATCTTATGGGAGGAATAGAACAGTATTCTTTTTTACTGCATAGCACGTTAAAAAAAGCTGTTCAGAAAGCAACCACTGCAAAAATTCTTACCAGTGAGCACCCGGTATTAATTGTTGCTCCCCCCTCGTATCTTTCTTTACCTCGACACGATCTCACAACTATCATAGTTGAACGGGAGGGGTCATCTCTGTATCGTTCGCGCGTGAGACCATTCCTTGATGCTCGCATACTTGCCCATGAGCTTGCCACAGAGCTTGGAGGGCAACTTTTTCTTGCTGATTTGCCTTTGCGTATTGAGAGTATTCACCGAAGGGAGTTGGGAGAGTACGAAGAAATAGTTACAGGACATCACAGGATGCATTTTCCTACACGTGCAGAAATTGTAAATTTGCAAGGTTCAACAACATCACAAAAAAAACAGTTTCGGGTGATACACCACGATTTACTGACTCGGATTAAAGAAACAGGTGAACAAGGAGGTCGTTCATTTTTGTATGTTGCAAGACGTGGATTGTCACCAGTAACACTCTGTCGAGATTGTGGTACGGTCGTAGTATGTAATGAGTGTGGGGTATCAGTGGTGCTTCATAAAGGCAATGAGGAAAACTACTTCTTATGTCATTCTTGTGGTGCATTGCGTCATGCACGAGAACGCTGTAGTCATTGCACGAGTTGGCGACTTGAGGCGTTTGGCATAGGTACAGAGTTGGTTGAAAAAGAGTTAAAGGAGATAGTACCTGGAAGACCTTTGTATGTACTTTCGAGTGATACATCAAAAACTCATGCAAGCGCGGAAAAAATTATTCAAGACTTTTATGCGACCCCTCGTGCGATTCTTGTCGGTACGGAAATGGCACTTCCTTATCTTAAAAAACACGTGCCCTTGGTCGGTGTCGTGTCCCTTGACTCCCTGCTCTCACTTGCAAGCTGGAACATATATGAACGAATTGCTTCAACACTTACTCGCCTGCGAGAAATAGCTGGAGAGGAGTTACTAGTACAAACAAGAAAACCGGAGGCAGACATTCTTCAAACAGTTATTTCTGGTAACTTTTCTCGATTTTATAGAAGTGAACTTAAGGCAAGAAAAGAGCTTGGATATCCCCCGTACACTGTACTCATAAAAGTGTCTCTTACAGGCAAGGAGGAAGAAATAAAGGAAAAAATGGAAGAGGCGGTCATCCTACTCAAGCCGTACGAGTTGGTGACTTTTTCACGTTTACTCAAAGCCCCCAAAGGTAATTTTACGCTCCATGGTTTTTTGCGAGTATCGCGTGAGGAATGGCCTGATGATGAGCTCTTAGAGCGTCTGCAGGTACTTCCGCCACAGTATACTATTACCGTAGACCCTGATAGCATTCTATAGAAGGACTTACCCAGACGGCGCACCCAAGCACCACCCTAGTAGTACCAAAAACTTCGTAATGGGGGCAGGCAAAGCTTTGCAATGGCTACAGGACGCCCTGCACAACAGCAGAACTTGTACTGACTCTAAACTCAAAGCTCTCGGCTCAGAGCTCTTTACTCTCCGCTCTCAATGGGTTTTCAAAATGCACTACTTTGTGTATAGTCCTTATATGACGAAGATTGTTCAAATAGGAGATACGGTGTTACGGCAAGTTGCGGAAGAAGTACCTATCTCTGATATCACTGGCCCAAAAATTCAACGCATACTAAAAGATATGAAAGATGCACTAGATGCTGAGCCTGATGGTGCGGCGCTTGCTGCACCTCAGATTGGTCTTCCGCTCAGAATTTTTATTCTCTCGACGAAGGTGTTTGGTCCGGAGAGTGCACATGCTATTGCAGGTAAGGACTCCCACTATGTATACATAAATCCGGTGATTGTTAAGAAATCGGGAAAGAAAACACTTATGGACGAAGGGTGTCTTTCAGTCCGTGGAAAGTATGGAAACATTAAACGATCAACGCATGCAACCATAGAAGCGTACGATGAACAAGGAGTGAAGTTTAAGAGAGGGTCGGGAGGGTTGCTTGCACAAGCCTTTCAGCATGAGTGTGATCACCTTGAGGGCAAGCTTTTTATTGATGGAGCGCTTGACGTGTGGCACATAAAACCATCGGACCAGACGGATGATTAATCGCATTACAACTATGAAAGTATCTGAGATGAAAATGGTCTTTTTTGGTACACCGGAACTCGCGGTCTATGTACTTGAGGAACTTAAAGAAGCAGGTATTGTCCCTGCCCTTGTGGTGACTATGAAAGACAAGCCAGCAGGGCGGAAGCTTACACTCACACCCCCGCCCGTGAAGGTGTGGGCGGAGAAAAACGACATTGAGGTGCTTCAACCAGTCTCTCTTACGTCTGAGGATGAGATAGAACTATTAGCTAATAGTGAATGGGATTTGTTTGTTGTAGCAGCTTACAACGCTATGTTGCCACAAGCTCTTCTTGACATGCCTCGTTTTGGTGTACTCAATGTACACCCGTCTTTACTCCCAAAGCTTCGAGGACCTTCGCCCGTGCGAAGTGCCATACGTAATGACGCTGAAGCACATGTGGGGGTGAGTATAATAGCTCTTGATGAAAAGATGGATCACGGTCCTCTTGTTGCGCAAGCGACAGTTGAGCTCCCTGTTTGGCCAGAACGAGGTGCAGTGCTTGATGAAATCTTGTTTCGTGAAGGAGGACGTCTGCTCACTGAGGTCATCCCCGCATGGATTAACGGTGAAATAACTCCAGAGGAACAAAACCACACAGAAGCAACCTACACCGAAAAATTTGAAAAAAAAGATGGAGAAATTTTCCTTGAGGATAATGGGTATAAAAATTATCTTAATTTTTGTGCGCACGATGGATGGCCTGGCACGTTCTTTTTTGCCACTTGTAGAGATAAGCAGGTTCGAGTGAAGGTGACTGACGCAGAATATAATAGCGACACGGACACATTTGTAATTCAAAAAGTGGTTCCTGAAGGAAAGAAAGAAATGGAGTACGAGGTGTGGCAAAAAAGCTGTCTGGCCAGTAACAAAATCTAAGTAATTGCTACACTTGAGCGAATGTATATCTGGGTGTCACACCTTACGCTGTATGAAATAACCACCCGTAGGGTGGCTATTACACTAAAGAAAGAACATTTAAAGTTCTCCTAGTTGACGAAGCAGATCTTCGGCCTTTTCGACACGAACGATTTGATTTTGCCAGAATTCAAGGTTTTTTTGAATTTCAGCAATTTTTTCCGCTATAAAAGGTTTTCTGTCACGGAGGAAGATTGCTTTCTCTATTGGATCAGAAGGCTCCTCTTTTTTATCGGCGTCCAACCTGGACTGGAGCTTATTCCCTGCTTTATACCAGCCAACCTTTTTTTTACCTGGTTGCACTACAGGCTCCAACCAACTGCCTTTGATCAGATCTCGCATATGTACTTTAAGACCAACTTCCTTCAGTAACCTCCCAACTGCGTGTGCACCGACGAGCTTTTGAGGATTTTTTTCAGCGTGGGCTTTAAACTCGCTTGCAAATTTGTCGTAACTATCCACAATGACCTCCGTTAAAAGTAGAAATTTTTCAAGCTCATTTATATCCTGTGTAATAACTCCAGGATTTACTCCAGTAAAGTCAAAATGCTGAGTATCTGTTTGAATTTTTTTCCTAACAATCAAACTTTCGCATTCTAAAAGAATGCTTTTGATTGTGCTGATTTCGCATGCGCGCGGGTAGACGTTAAACTTACCTTGCATTTTGTACATATCTGCATGCTTTATGTACTTGGTAAAAATCACCAGATCACCTTGTACACCGACGATTTTACTCTTTCTTTCAGTAAAACGAATTCTTTCAGTTTCAGCACACTCTCTTGTCTGAGGATTATGATTTGAGTCCCGCCAACCGTAGACGGTAATAGTGCCGCCTGCAGCAAGTACCCGCCTAATTAACCGTATTAGGTACTCCTTTTGCCTGTGAAGCATTTCTACCTCCTTTAAACCATAGGGGTTATTACTACATTATATTTTGACATACTTGTATTAATTTCGAATGAAGTATGCTTGCATTCTGAAATGAGTGCTATATAGTACCTTCAGTTTTAATCGACCGCTTCGGGGAGAAATTATTGAGCGCGCGCCTGTGCTCATGTGATACACATCATGAACAGGCACCCCCCCTGCCATGTTCATTTTGTTAACTTGTGCCATGCCACATGTTACCCGCTTCTTCTCCCCGAGGCGGGTTTTATTTTATCTAAAATGCCTGAAGTTAGAACCTAATTTTGCTGAATCTTTCTTTTGATTTCACTCGCACCTTTTCGGACAGCTTCAATAGTTTTTTCCTTTTCGCTTCTCAGAGAGCGGAGAATGTCGTCCTTTACTTTATCAATAGCTTTTTCAAAAGTCGGTTCATCTTTGGTAACGCGGTATAGTTTCCCGTCAGCTTCAAGATTTACTTCAGCAGTACAAATTTTTCCCGTCTGGTGTTTTGTCGAACGTTTAAACTCAACAGCACAAATAGCCGCTTTCGCTTCTTGCAAGCCCAGTAATTTTTCAAAAGCGTCTACTTTGGTTTGTGCGTAAGCGCGAAGAGTATCATTTGGTTGCGTGTCGGTAAATTTGTAGTTAGTTTTCATGGTGTGAGTGATTAGTGAATAAATATGTTTTCGATGGTGACGTACCACCTTTAACTAAGCGAAACTCTTTTGGGTTACCATGCAATGTTTGTGCCAAAATTTCTCGTACGCGTTTGTTTGCAGCTCCTCGCTCTGGCTTCTCCTTTACCGTTATATAGTACGTGTCCTTTTTCTTTTCGATACTTTCAGAACGTCCCTTGGTAGATACTCGAACGTGGATGTACGTAGTCTGCTCCATAGTAGTTATAATCTTGTGTAGGTCCCGGTAAGCTCCCCTGTAGTAAGTATATGACCTTTCATCATTTCAAGCACGTCTGCTTTTGTTGCTTGCTCACTAAGTTGGAGCAGAGTATCCAGTGCATACACTTTGAAAACATAGCGATGCTCCCCATCTGGCGGACATGGTCCATTGTATGTAGTTTTGTTCCAAGAGCTTCTCCCCTGCACTCCAGCTGGTGGTTCGCCTTCTGCGATGCGGGTAGTTGATGGAGGAATATTAAACACCACCCAGTGGTCCCACGTGCCGTTTGGAGCATCGGAGTCTTCAACAATAAGGACCAAAGATGCTGTACCTTTGGGGATTTGTTCTATTGCAATAGGAGGAGACATATCTTCTCCATCGCAAGTGTATTTGCTGGGAATTGGTTGGCCGTTGCCAAACGCTGGAGAACGTAGTATCAGAGTGTTGTTCATAGGTGTGATTTGTGCGACCTCAGGTGAAGGGCTGGTGTCTTTTACTGCTATATATAGGATAATTCCAAGCAGTAAATATCCTATTCCCTGTATCGCCCATGCTACTCGCATACATAAGTATACCATTTCCATCGATAGTAATGTATGCAAATAAAACAACACCCGCAGTTACCTTTGGGTGTTGTGTGTACTTTCTCTAAAAAGCTTTAGGAGTTCGGCCAGAGTTTTCCACTCGCCGTAATTCCTCCTAACCAGTGTTGCGCTTCTTCCTCCAGAGTCCAGGTATCTTCTTCTTGTTTTTGCTCAGACTCTTTCTGGTTAGACAAGTCCTCGTTTTCACTGCTTTTCATGTGTCGGCTCCTTCAAGAGAGTTAATGAAAATACTGAGTGTTGATGAATAATCTAATAAATAGTTTATAATACTATTACAACTTTGTCAAGTATCACGGGTAATGTGCACACACATATGGCGGATTTAGTAGAGTAGCTAAATGACCGTCAAAATGAACGAAACAATCCAAATGGAGCGATATCAGTGGATACTGCCTATCGTTGAAAAACGATTAACATATGATGAGACACTGAAAGTATGTCCGCACAGTAAACGAAGTCTTGAGCGATGGGTAGCACTGTACAAAGAGTTTGGAATACAAGGTCTCGTTCCAAAGAGTACACAACCAAAGACACAGCCAAACGAAACACCAATACGTACTAAGGAGGAAGTGGTAACTCTGCGAAAGAAAACAGGACTCTGTGCTCTAAAACTACATTGGAGATTGGAGAAGCAAGGTCTTGGGGTACCCACTCGCACTATTGGCAAGATACTCAAGAATGAAGGACTGGTACGAAAGTACCGAATCAAGAAGGTGAAGTACAAGTACCTGAGAGCAGAGAGACAGCCGGGTGAACTTGTAGAGATTGATGTGAAGTATGTACCAGGAAGAATAGCAAACAAGCGGTATTACCAATACACTGCGATTGATACCGCGAGTAGGTGGCGCTACTTACGTATATACGATGAACAGAGTACGTACCACTCCATACTGTTCCTCAAAGAGGTTATGCAACGGTTTCCACACCCCATACAAGCTATCAAGACGGACAATGGTTCTGTATTCACTAACTACTACCTCGGGACTAACAAACGCAGTGACCTCACCGTGAAAGAGATTCATGCGCTCGACAAATTCTGTGGTTTGCATAACATTGTGCATTACCTCATTGACCCAGGAAAACCTGCACAAAACGGTACGGTCGAACGCAGTCATCGAGAAGATCAAGAGAAGTTCTACGTACGAAACAAGTTTAAAAACAAACGCGAACTTGAGAAAAAGATCCGCGCTTGGAATGAGTACTACAACAATCTAGAACATTGCGGACTTGATGGAAAGACTCCTAATGAAGTACTGTATTCATAACCGCCATATGTCCTTGCCTAAAACAGTCTATTACTTATTTATAGGCTAAGCAATTAAAACCGCTCTAAAGCTTGCTCGATGAGTTTTTTTTCTCCGGTAAATTGTGTACGTAATATTTGTCGCACCTCGGTTTTTGCAAACGCTTTTTTGTAGGATCTTTGGTTTGCAAGTGCATCAAACATATCAGAAACCGCAAGTATTTGTGTAATAAACGGTAGGTTGGTGCCACTTGCTATATGAGTGGATTCTTTTCCTCGTCTCAGTGATTTGCGAGGATAGGGAGTAGGTGTGTATTCATGATGTGCAACCACTACCTTCCTAGCAATTGCAAATGTTTTTTCTTTGAGTCGTAAGAAACCATACTGTGGATGCTTCTCAATTTCTTTTCGCTCATCACGGGTGAGTGCTAATTTTTTTGTAAGTATTTTTTTGGGAATATCACATTTACCAAGGTCGTGTAGCAATCCTGCAGTTCCCAATAACACAATGTCTTTTTTTGAAAGATGATTTTGTTGCCCTATATCCATAGCAAGCGCTCCCACACGAAGTGAGTGGGCCAAGGAATCCACATCATGCTTTTCAAGCTGGGAAAGATGTTTCTTGAGATATTTCTTATTACGCAACTGACCAACGAGGTCGTTACTTAGGGGGCTCTGTAAGGTCATGGTACTAAAATGTTATCACGCATCCACATGCCATATGCAGACTTATAAACAGGTTGATGGAGGAAAAGGTACACAGCTTTATACACCACGTGACCAGTTCACCTGTTATGACGAAATACTATTTGTTGACTTACACCACCCGTGACAAGTACACAGAAAGTGCAGTTATATCGTTGTCTGCCCAGATAATTCCACGGTCACTCACATACCAATAGGCAAGTCCGATTTCAAATCGTTGAAGGCGTATACCATAGCTGTTTGCTATTGAGTATTGTCGAAACGACATGCCTGAAACGGTAGTCCCTACTGTGTTGCCACGTTCATCTACTTCAAACTGACTCGGCGCTTCATGATACACAGTGTGAATAGTTGCATTGTCGTAGGTATAGGCATAACTCCAAGACGGAAATGAGCAAACCAAAATGGCCAGAAAGACGAACAAACTTTTAATAAGGGTGCTCATATCGTATTTCTTTTTTAGGACTTCAGTGATGTGTTCCATTTTTCCAGGTTCTCCATCACCATCATATTCAACAATGTCTTTCGGCTTCTTGGTGTACTTACAATATTTTAAGTAGAGTGCTGGGACCAAGAGGAGTGTTAGAACTACCGCAAACATAAGACCAAACATGATAGCAATTGCGATAGGACGCCAAAGTTCTGATGCAAAGATGAGTGGAGAAATACCAACGATTGTGGTAATTGAAGTTAGAAGAATAGGGCGAAGGCGGAGTGCAGCACCCTCTATCACCACATCTCGCAAACTCATTTGAGGATGCTCAATACGCATTCTGTTCCAAACATCCACGAGTATGATGGCATTGTTCACCACAATTCCAGCAAGAGCGATGAAGCCAAGCATGGAAGGGAATGAGAGGTACTCTTGAGTTAGGAGAAGTCCAAGCAACACACCTATGAGTGAGAGCGGAACAACAGCAAGTACGATAAATGCTTCGCGGAACTTATTAAACTGAATAATCAATACAGCGAACACAAAAATAATTCCAAGAAGCAGGGCACGGAACATGTCTTTAAACGATTGGTCCACGTCCTCCGTCTCCCCTCCAAGTTTCATTGTGACTCCTTGAGGAAGGGCACCTTTCGAGGCAAATCGTTCCTCAAAAGCCTGACTCACTTCACGAGCCACAAACCCCTCTTCGACTTGACTCGATGCTGTCGCAATACGTTTCTCATCTTCTCGTTGTATCGTGTCACTTGATGCTTCCAATGTACTTGTAAGTACGCTACCAAGAAGGATGACGCTACCGTTAGGTGTACTTATTGGAAGCTCAGCAATAGCATCAAGTGTTGTACGGTTGGTGTCATGTACGGTCGTCCATCCTGTGTTTAAATTTAGTTTTACCACCACATCAATCTCTTCTCCGTTCTTCTTTATTGTCGTTGCTTCTGTACCGAACACAGCACTTCGAAGCGTGCCCGCAATACTAGCAGGGGAGAGTCCTAGTGAAGCTGCTTTTTCTCTATCTACAGAAAGAGAAAATTCATTTGCATCATCCTCACCGCTTGAAGAGACCGTACGTGTTCCCTCAATCTCACGGAGGACATCTGCAGCATCATTTGCAAGTTTTTTAAGCTCTGCGATATCATCTCCATAAAAAGTTACGAGTACCGGAGCTCCGGAAGGTGGTCCTTCTGATGGTTGGTAGACTCTGACATTGAGGTCATTATATGGAGCAAGCTCAGTCTCAATTTGTTGTAAAATTTCTAAAGAACTGCGTTCTCTATCTTTAAAAAGGTTGACGGTAATAGACCCGAAACGAGGACCGTTACCGGGGTTTTGATCAAACGCACTCCCTGCACCAACAGTGGTCGTAAAGGACTCAATCTCTGGGATTTCCAAGAGTATATCTTCTATTGGGTGCATAGAAATATCCGTGTGTGCAAGCGGAGTACCCTGAGGTTCCTCAAGGTTTAGATACAAGTAATCAACATCACCCTGTGGAAAGAAGCTTACTTTTATAATACCGAAGTACGGGAGAACCATAAGGACAACGAGCAACATTGCGAGACCACCCACAAACCATCGCTTGCGACTTTTTGAATCAAGTATCCAAGGAATTTTATTTTTGTACCACGTACGTAGCTTGTTTATGTAATACTCTTGTTTGCCTTCAAACTCACCCTCCTTGCTTTTAAGAAATGTCGATGCAAAAAGAGGGATAAACGCAAGTGAGATGACGAGTGAAGAAACAAGTACTGCAATAACAGTAAAAGGTATACCCGAGATAAATTGCCCCGTTATTCCCGAAATAGTAAACAGAGGTACAAAAACAGCAATTGTGGTCAAATTGCCTGTCGTCAACGGGTAATGGAAATCATGAATAGCATTCTGTACTGCCTCATTTTTTCTCATACCTGCCTTTATGTTGGTATGTATCGCTTCCACCATCACTATTGCAGTATCAACCAAAATACCGATTGACAAAATAAGTGAGAAGAGGGAAATGAAGTTGAGCGTATTACCACTTCCTTTCATCACCATGAGTGCTGTCAGAAAAGAGAGGGGAATAGAAAGAGATGCGATAATAGCTGCGCGCCATCCGAGAGTTAAGAAAAGCACAAGCAATACCAAACCGACCGTTTGCAATCCACTGTTCGTCAACTGCGCGAGGTCGCTAATAATCTGCTCTCCAGCATCGTATGTCATTACTATCTGCGATTCTGCCCCACTGTTGGTATTCGTTGTTTCAATAAGATCTGCTATGTTTTTTGAAACAGCAGTGATGTCTGCACCACGTTGTTTATAGACAAGAAGTGTGGCTGCTTGAATAGGTGGTTTACTTTCTACTGAAACGCGAGAAATAGTACTTGCATCTTCTACGCCGTCGCCAACAAAAGCTATATCTGAGAGTCGTACGACAACACCTTTAGGTGTCACGATAGGTATGTTTGCAATTTGTTCAGCTTCTTCAAGACGTCCTTTAAACTGAATTGCATACTCAACTCCATCCACTTCGAGTGAGCCGACAGGCGCTGTTATGTCGTTCATACTGATTGCCGAGGTAACATTTTGTAATGTTAGTCCATGTAACGCCAAATCTTCTTTACGCACCACGACCGTCACCTCTCTATCACGTACGCCGGTCACTTCAGCCCGCGATACTCCTTGAACACCCTCGATTTCGTCAGTAAGTGCATCTGCAAGCTTTTTAAACTCTGTCACTGGCAAGTCACTGACTATACTTGCGATAATAATAGGTTGATCTGAAAAATTGACTTCGGTCACGACAGGATCGGTAGCATCACTAGGTAGATTACCTTTTACCCTATCAACCTCATCTTTAACTTTATCTATTGAGTCCTTAATATCCGCTGAGGCTTCGAACTCCACCACAACAGAACCTACTCCTTCTCGAGAGGTTGAAGTCACCTTTTTAACATTATCGATATTTGCAACTGCTTTTTCCAGTTCAACAACGATGAGGTTTTCTATATCTTCAGGGGAAGCACCAGAAAGAGCACTCGTTATTACCGCGATAGGTATCTGCACCTCAGGTGCAGACTCACGTTGAATAGTCAGCGCAGCATTCAAACCAAAAATAACCAACGCGACAAGAAGTAAGTACGAGAGAGCTGTTTTCTCGGTAAAAAATGTCCAAATTCGTGCCATATGTTTTCGTTGTTCGAATAAATGTGATGATAATTATTGCGTTTCGGTGTTCACCACGACAGCATCTCCTTCAGAAATACCACGGACATCATTCACAATCATTATGTCAGCAGTCAATCCTTCTGGCACAAGCATCTTGCTTCCGAGTATCGGACCTTCTTGTATGGGATGTGCCTCAAGTGTGTTGTCTTCCTTTACGGTAAACACAGCAAAACCTCTCGGAAGTACCTTAATAGCTGAAATAGGAATAGAAAACTCTGTAGTTGTTGCTTGTTGCGTCGTTTTTTCAGTTTCTGGTTCATTTCCTTGAAACGCAACTTCAACAAACGCGCCGTTTGTAAGTGTGGCATCACTGGTAATTCCCACAGTCACACGAGATTTTTTTGTCACAGGATCAAGTCCAGGAGAAATGCTCGTCACCATTCCTTGATACTTACCATCTATCAATACTGGCCCACCCACAACGATACGATCACGTACACTGTCACTCACAAACACTTCAATCTCCAGCGCACCTTCGTTTGCAACAACCGCCACAACATCAAATGAGCTTAGGAAGTCACCACGTGTAGCATTTAAGGTACTTACCGTACCACTGATAGGTGTTCGGATAAGTGTATTTTCAAGTTGTGCGTACGCTCCCGCAAGTGCACCTTGAGCTTGCGTAACACCTGCTTGTGCCGCTGCAACATCTTCACTTCTTGCACCACTCAAAACTACGTCAGACGAAAGGCTAGCCACCTGAGAACCACTCTTTGCCGCCGTCAGACCGTTTCGTGCTCCGTGTACGAGATTTTGTGCACTACTGATATTTGAACGCGCACCTAACACTGTTGCTTCTTGTGCCGACTTGGTGGCGCTCGTTAGATTTGCATCGATAGTTTGCTCTGAAATATACGAACTGATTGAGTTTAGAAAAGTTTTAATTCTCTCAAGGTCTCTTTCAGCCTCCATGAGACGCGCGTCGAGTGCGTCGTCAGAAATAGAAGTCGCTGTTTTTTGCTTCCAACTTTCTAGAATTTTCGCAATTTCAACGCGCTCCTTTTCAATAATCTGCCTTTCATCAAATGAAGCTGAACGGATACGGAAACTTGGATTTACGGTGTAAGGATTTGAGAAAAAATCATCGGCTTGTGCAAAGACTGCATCTTGTGCCAGAGTATACGCTTGCGAGTACGCACTGCGTGCAGACTGTTTTGCTGTCTGTAATGTCACTTGTGCAGCCTGTGATTGCACAACAGAACTTGTTTTGTCTTCTGGACGCGCCCCAGCGTTAATCTTGTCTAACTGAGCTTTTGCCGCAGCAACCATGCCTTGAGCTGAGAGTACTGCAGCTCGTTCACTTTGGTTTGAGATTTCTGCAAGAATTGCTCCAGCTTTTACGAACTGTCCAGGACGAGCATACACTTGTGTTACTTCTCCTGATTTTTGAGCACGGAGTTCAGCTTGAGAAACGCTTCGTACTTCACCGAGGAGTACAAGAGGTTCTGATTCAGCTGACAACGCGCCCACTGAGGTGACAACAACAGATGGAGTACGTACTTCATCAGTGGGAACTACTTCATCATTCCTCCCAAATATGAAAAAACCAAGTAACAACAAAACTACCACAAGCACAGCAATACTTTTTCGCGGATGTCGTTTGATTCGTAACCACTCTCGCTTAGAGAGGGAACGGGCTGTATGTAGTATTTTCACGGTAGTTTTAGTTGATTAGAATTTACGTGGTGTGCGTAAATCCTTATGGTTGTTAAAGTAAGGGCAATTTATACACTATATTGACCACATTGTCAAATACTGCTTGGGTACAACGCCTACTGAGTACGTCTTACTGAACCGTAACATAACCAGTCACACAAGGTACCTTGCTTTACACAGTACCAAATGATATCATATACAAATGGATGAGAAAAGCACTGAAAAAAAAATAGAAACGTACAATATTGAAAACTCAAAGTCGCAACTGCGTAAAGGTTTCTTGGAGTTTTCTGTTTTGTTAATTATTGGGACACAGCCTACCTACGCTGTCGATATACTAAAACAATTAAAAAAGGCGAACTTGCTCGTAGTGGAAGGAACTCTGTACCCGCTTCTCTCAAGGCTCAAGTCACAAGGAATTGTTTCCTACTCATGGGAAGAAAGCAAAAATGGTCCTCCGCGAAAAATGTATAGCATCACGACAGATGGAAAAACTTTTTTAGGTGTACTTGAAGAATATTGGAAGTCGTTAGATTCAATAGTTAATATATTTATCACACAATATGAAAAAAGTAATTAGCATAACGCTTGGTGGAGTTGTCTTCGCAATAGAAGACAGTGCGTACGAAAAGTTGTCGGAATACCTTACGACTATTGAGCATACGTTTTCAGGTAACACCGACTATCGTGAGATTGCACTTGATATTGAAAACGCAATTGCGGAAAAGTTCACGCAAGCTGGAAAGAGTGAAAAGCATGCGGTATCGGTACAAGACGTTGAGCATGTCATTGGCGAAATGGGAACAGCAGAAGCGGTAGCGTCTGAGGATATGGCGTCTCATGCAAAACGTATTGAAGAACCTTCAAGTGAGACAGGGGGTGCAGGGACTACAAGAGAGCGCCGTTTCTATCGAGACACCGAGGACGTGATTATTGCCGGAGTCGCCTCTGGAATTGCACGGTATTTCGATATTGACCCTGTTATCGTTCGAGTACTTTTTGTTATCTCACTCTTTTTCAACGGGTTCGGCTTTTTCGCATATATAATTCTTTGGCTTATTGTGCCACCCGCAGTGACCACAGCAGAGAAATACGCCATGCGAGGTGAGCGTGTCACGATTGAAGAAATCACAGAACAAGTAAAAAAAAACATTCAAAAAATTGACGAGAAGAAAATAGGGGAGACAACTCGTGGATTGTGGGAGAACATTAGAAGTTTTCTCCAGAACGTTTTTACTTTTTTAAGAAAATTCATTCAATTCTTTTTTAAAATAATTACGGTGGTTGTGGGGTTCGCACTCTTACTCCTCGGCGCTTTTGGTATAGCTGGACTTGTTTCCGCCGTTAGCGTTATCTGGCTTGGTGAGAGTACTTGGATTCGTCCAGAATTTCACGAGATACTTACCACACTACTCGCTAACCCTGCAAGTTACCTCTTTATTCCCGCTCTACTGGTAAGCATCACCATACCATTACTTGTCTTTATCATACTTGGAGGTAGTTTGGTTTCCGGGAAAAACCTTTTCACCTTGACCAAGGGAATTATTCTAGGAGTGGTGTGGATAGTAGCCATCACCCTTGCAGTCACACTCGGCGTAGTCTATCAACCAATACGTATAGAAACAGACCGGTTTTCAGATGACGGGATCTATGTTGAACAAAGCACCATTCACATACAGGGGAAACCTGAAGAAGTGCCAATCATATACAAAATTGAAACTCCTTATAATTAACGATAGAACGCCGTCAGTAAACTGACGGCGTTCTCAAAATTTCAGAGCCCTATACTCGTAAACGTACTTTTTTTTCTTTCTGTATCTCTTCGGGGGTTGTTCTTTCTTTTTGTAACCTCAACACTTCTTTGTATACCCCATCCTTGAAAACAAAGTAGTGTACAAACCCGTCAATGGTATAGCTGTACTCCAAAAGCTCGATTTCTCCAGCTGTGGCAAGTGGTGGCTTAACCAATTCCAGTAAGGAATCAACCGTTGCAATACGAGCACTTGGATCAAGGTTTTGGAAAACAGCGAAGATACGGTTGCCTTCCGTCATTTCGCTGTGGATGATTTCCCACGTTAAAAAGTCATCTGGATTAACGAGCCCTTCGTGTATAGGCAACTCAGCCATGGAATGACAAGTGAAAAAAACGACAAGAACCAGTGCGAAGGAAAATACTTTCAGGGAGTATCTCATAGCAAAAACCTCCTAAAGGATTCTGAAACGTAAACTGAACCCCGGCGAACATGTATCATCGCCGGGGTGGGGAGCATTCTACATCAAACAGACTGGATCGATTTCAAGCAATCGCACATTTGGTACGCATGCGTCTCTGAGCCTTTCCGCAATAAATTCGAAAGAGCTCCGATGGAACGATTTTCTTACCCAAACGATAACCTCTGGAGTTCTGCAATCCGCTTTCCACTTCTCTTCCAGTCGGTCAAAGAGTAGATTTTCATCTGCAACCAAGTTTCTCGACCACGAAGGAGTATCGGCCTTCTTGAGCATTATTGTGCAGTAGAAGTACAACACTTCGGAGACTCCAAAGAGCCCTTCGATTACCTTTATAGCCCTTACTTGGGATTTAGGGCACGTAGCAAAAAAATGTGCCTCTTTCGGAGAAGTGGGAACCTCCCAGTCGAGATATGGGCTTTCCACTCTCTTTCTCAGTTCAAGTGCGAATTGTTCGTAGTCAAAATACGAACTACCAATAATCTTTGCAACACCAAACCGCCTGTACAGTCCCGTTTTAAGTATTTCATTTGCTTCAGTCATAAGAGACCCCCTTCGTTGAATTTTATTCACTTCACAAAAAACATTACTGTTTGTAACTTAGAGGGTTTTTGGAATTATGTCAATACATTTCCCCAGCAAACACGTCGCTCAGATATCTTGTTGTGGAGGTCTCCAGAAAATTCTTGAAAGAATACCTTTCGTTTCTCCATAAGCTACACGTCGTGCATATCGAACGCCAGCGCGTTCACACGCACGAAGTATCTTCCTATTATTAAATGTTTCTAAATCACCACTGTACCGAGATCCTACGTACCGAGATCCGAAGTACACAAACACCCCTCTGAGCCAGAAAGGAGGAAAGGCAAAAAAAAGAATTTTTTGAGCCCATACAGGCGTTCCTCCAGAAACAAGAAAATATGTATACAAGTGCCCAAGCTTTCCTGTAGGTTGTGCGAGCTTGTTCTTCTCGTGAAAATCAAGTGCCAAAAAACGTATGCGATCAATAAAATTTTTAAGGTGAGCGGGTACGGAGAAGTTGTATGTCGGAGTTGCTATGACGAGTCCCTGCGCGTAGCGAAGTTTTTCTATGAGATTATTAAACGCTCCCTCGTGCGACGTCGGTCCATTTCTATTTTCAAATGAGTATGTATCAATAGCAATATCCTCTAGATACAATTTATCTGCACGCACAAGAGAAACAGTACGTACGCCCCGTATGAATGCATCAAGCATCGAGTCAGAGTTTCTCCCTCTTGAAGGAGAGCATGATATACAAATAATTGTTTTCACATACATGTAATTCTAGCAAATTTTGCCGTTACATGTGCACGAGCTTTATTAGCGCAACCCAAAATATCGTGGGAAGAGTGGGGAAGTACCATCTTTCGTTTTTCCATCAACAATTGGAAGTTGTCCTATGTGTGCAGGCCATGGAAGTGGCAAAGAACCTGTAAAGGGTTGTACGCCGTAGAGTACATCGGCAACGCCAGCACCTTCACTGCCAGGGAGCCATGCAACGACGACTGCATCCCAGTCATCTATTGCGTCAGTAATTAGAAGCGGTCGTCCCGTCACTAAAATAACAATGATACGCTTACACACCTTTTGTAAGTTTGCTATAGCACGCACATCCTCATCAGATAAAGAAGGGTTGGTGTTGTCTCCCCATCCTTCTGCGTAGGGTCTTTCACCGACAATCGCAATACCTATATCTACAGGTGAGGTTTCATCGTAGGTCCCACTTTGAGAATATTCAAACGTCACATTCGGTCCAGCTACTCCGCGTAAACCTTGGAGTATCGACGTCGCTCCCGGAATCCAATTTCCGTCAACCCCTTGCCATTCAATAGTCCATGCTCCCGCTTGCCTTCCAATATTGTCTGCAGCACTTCCTGTTATACGAATAGTCGTGGACGAGTTTGAGTGAAGAGGAAGCAATCCTTGAGGGTCTTTGAGTAACACGAGAGACTCTCGTACTGCCTGTCGTGCCAGTGTTTTGTGTTCAAACAAGTCTTCGTCTGAAAGAGGCTGTGGGATTTGCATGGTATCGAAAAGCCCCATGGTAAATTTCACACGGAGTATGCGTCGAACAGCGTCATCAATTCTCTCAATTGGTATTTCTTTTCGTAATACTGCGTTACGAACATTGTATATGAATGGTTTGTAATCAAACGGCAACATCACCATATCAACCCCTGCACGTATCGCCGTGATTGCCGCACGGTAATCACTGCCAGGTATTTCATAAACCCCGTACCAGTCAGATACCAGAAATCCTTCAAATCCTAGTTCACTTTTTAAGAGGTCGGTGAGCAAGTAACGCTCTGCAGCTAACTTTGTTGAACCCCAACTATTAAGCCCTACCATGACTGTATGCACACCTGCAGAAATAACTTCTGTAAAGGGAGCTAGGTATGTAGTACGAAGTTTTGTTTCGTCTGGAGGCGTAACACCCTGATCAATAAAATAATCTTTACTACTGGATGTGTTCCACTGCATACCCCCTAAACCGAGGTAATGCTTTGCAGTAGCAAGCACCTTGCTTGAATCTTGCCCAGTAGCAGAGTGCATACCTTGTACATACGCAACACCAAGTCTACCTACAAGAACAGGGTCATCAGAAAAACTTTCATAGGTACGTCCCCAGCGAATATCTTCAGGCATATCTAAGGTGGGGGAGTAGCTCCATGTTATCCCTGTCGCGATGAGTTCTTTCCCTGTCGCTTGTGCAACCTCATACACTAGCGACTCATTACCACTAGCACCAAGCCCTATGGAGTGTGGAAAAAGTGTAGCTCCAGGAACATTACTATGACCATGTATTGCATCGACGCCATAGAGAATGGGAATACCCAAACGAGATGCGCGTGATGTACTAGTAAACTCTTGTACCATCATTCTCCATCCTTCAAACGTGTTTTTTTCAGGCTTGCTACCCGACCCACTCAGTATTGCCCCAAAAGCATACGTGTTCACGTCCTCCAGATCCGACACGCTCCCTTTCTCGACGAGTGCCATCTGTCCTATTTTTTCATCAAGTGTCATGTAGGACATAAGGTCAGTAATTCTGTCCTCAACAGGTGTTTGAGAATTTTTATACAAAGGGTTGTCGGGTAGTGCGGGCATTTTTTCTAATGAAAAGAAATACATATCAAGAAATAGTATGATCAACAAAACCATAATGAGCCCTCCAATGAGTAGGTGTGCATTAAAATGGAGCTTTTTCATAGATATAAGTATACAGGAGATATAATTCAAAAAAATGGAGAAGATACCTAGACCGCCACGTAAAAGATTTTGAGTAAAGCGTGATTTTGTGGCATACTATTAGTATTACTATATTAGTCGAAGGTTCACATTAGCAGTTAACATCGACCCTATGAACAATTCAATTGGAGATGCTATACGCGGGGCTTTTATAGATATTTGGTCTGACGTTATCAACTTCATACCCGAGTTTGTAGCATCACTTGTTATTCTTATCCTGGGATATGCCTTTGCTGTTATAGCGGGGGCGTTCGTGGAAAGAATCGTACACATGTTTCGAGTGGATGTACTTGCTGATCGCATGAACATACATAACACACTTAAAAAAATAGGTTTTGATTTTTCTTTTTCCAACACCTTAGGTGTAGTTACAAAATGGTTCTTTATTGCCGTATTCTTAACCGCTGCCGTAGAAGTACTTGGGTGGACACAAATAGTAACCTTCCTTAACGATGTCGTTCGGTATATCCCGCAAGTACTCATAGCAATAGTAATCCTTGCAGTAGGTCTTATGATAGCTTCAGTCGTAGAGGACGGTGTCACCAAAACTTTGCAGGTGGCCAAAACTGTGGAACGTCCAGCGACACTCGGAGCAGTTGCAAAATGGGCTATCGTAACATTCTCTATCATGGCTGCGCTTACTCAGCTTCGAGTTGCCGAAAATCTAATTGCTATCTTGTTTGCGAGTATGCTCTTGACTATAGGTATTTCCTTCGGGCTGGCAGGAAAGGAACATGCGCAAAGATTCCTTGACAGACTGTTTGTGTAAACAAATTACAGCTCCATGTCCACACTTTTTGTGAATTGCGAGTTGGTTAGATGCGAGTATGCAGATATACTTACAATATAAGCTTTATAAGTATATATATGCGCTCACGTGCCGTAGCGCATATATTGTATGTCTTTAATACATCATTAACATGAACATTCGAAACTTTCTAGTATCACGCAATATACTCACTGTAGGAAGTCTATTTCTTATCGCTTTTCTCCTTTCATACTCACCTCAGGCGTCTGCATCCTTTTCATGCAACCTAGAAAGAAACCTTGATATCGGCATAGAAGGAGATGACGTTCTCTGTCTTCAAAAGTTTCTAAACGGGTCGGGGTATACGCTCACGACGAGTGGAGCAGGCTCACCAGGTTTTGAAACAAACCGCTTTGGTGCACTCACACGTGATGCACTCGCACGGTGGCAAACGGAACATGATGTCTACCCAGCCACTGGCTACCTTGGAGCAATAACACGAGCGGCACTCAAGGCGCTGAACGGGGTAGTGGAAGACTTGGATGACGCTACTGATAATTCAAGTACACCTCCTGCACTTGGTACTCTCGAAGGGGTTCTCTCATCACTCAGTGAAGCTGACAGAACACAGGCCAATGAACTACTTGCCTTACTTACCTCACTCGGTATTACTAAAAGTGGAACTGGATCAGTAGAAGACGAGGATGAGGATGTGGAAGAAGAGGAGGAAGATGTGGAAGAGGAAGAAGAAGAGGAGGAGGAAGAAGAGGAGGATGTAACTGATGTAGAAGAATTACTGGATGATGCTATTAAGATGATCCGTGATGCTGAAGAAGCTATTGAGGACGCCAATGTGACGCCAGAAGCTCTTATTTCTGCAAAGGACAACTACGAAGATGCACGTGACGATATCCTTGATGCTTTTGCTGCTTACTTACGGGGGAATGAAGAAGATGCACTTGAGTCTGCTGATGATGCATACAAGAACGCTGAGGACGCTTTTGAAGACGCTGGAGGTGTTTCTAAAAACGATGAGCTTGAAGACAGAATTGATGAAATAGAAGATGAAATAGACACTACATGGGATGAACTTGAGGACATGGAAGACGACGGTGACGACATAAGTGATGCTGAAGACACCCTTGAAGATGCTGAGGCAACGCTTGAAGATGCAAAAGATGCACTTGATGCAGAAGAATATGACGACGCAGAGGACCTTCTCGACGAAGTTGAGGACCTTATTGATGACGCACTTGATGCCGTAGTGACTGGTGAAGCAGATGATGCACAAGACGCCATCGATGATGCACAAGATGCTATCAATGACGCACAGGATGAAATTGACGAAGCAGATGATGACGGAGATGATGTCAGTGATGCAGAAGACTTCCTTGATGACGCGCGCGATGCGCTTGAAGACGCTGAGGACGCACTCGAAGATGAGGATTACGATGACGCGATAGACTTTGCTGAGGAAGCTGAAGAACTTGCAGACGAAGCTATTGATAGTCTGTAAAACTCACCTCGAATATACTAAACCCGGTACTGTTCAGTACCGGGTTTTGGGACACAAAGGTTCAAAAAACCTGAAAGTATGTATCTATACCGCGACCGCGGTAATATCTCCTGGTCCCTCAGACAACTTTTGAGACAATGAAGTTTCCTGTCTCCACTTCAAAATACCCTGCTTCTACTCGCAGATAGTCCTGCAACCATTTTCTTTCTTCAGCACCCATCTCAGATATTTTGGTGAGTTCCACCAGTTTTGATTTTTCTGGATTCATTCATCGCCTCTCTGTTAAGGGTTGTTTTAACATTGCACCTGCGGATATAGTACATACAAAATTATTTAAATCAATAGATAACAAAAAACGCTTTAAAGCGCTATTTGTTATCTATTGTGGTGTTTGAAAATTACTTCTTCTTTTTACGTGCGTCTAGCATTTTATACTTCGCCTCAATACGCTTCTTCGTTTTATCTGAACGAGATGTTTTGTTATTCCCAACACCTGTACTTCTTTTTGCCATATGTGATGAGTATACATCATTTATGGTAAAAACAACACGGTGTTATACATACCTTTTTTAAGCATTGCATCGTACGAATAATTTTTTGTTGCATTTATTCCAAAATAAGCATACACTTCTCCCACTAGTCAATATCTAATCGAAAAATAATATATACATATGGGAAATTATAATGGTGGGAACTTTGGTGGTGGCAAACGCTTTGCAGGAAAGGGTGGAGATCGTGGAGGAAACAGAGGGGGAGGCTTCGGCGGTGGTAGAAACGACCGAGGTGACCGCCCAGATATGCACCGAGCTACCTGTAGCGACTGTGGTAAGAGTTGCGAAGTGCCATTCCGACCAACAGGAGACAAACCTGTGTTCTGTAGTGACTGTTTTGAAACGAAACGAGATGGGGGAAATGACCGTGGCGGAGATCGTGGTGGCCGAAACTTTGAAAAAAGAGATTCACAACCTCGTTTTGGAGATAGACGACCAAGCAGTAACGGGGGAGGCAACAGTGGTGAAAACTACAAAGCTGAGTTACGACAAATCAATGAGACACTTGGTAAAATTCTAAAAGCTTTAACATCCGCTACACAAGGAGAAGACAAGGAAGGTGAGATGCGTCATGCAGATCGACATGAGAAAGCCCCTCGTAAGGAAATCGATACAGTGGCTCTGAATAAAACACTTCAAAAAGCAGTTGGCAAAGCTATAGCTCCTACAAAGAAGACTGTTGCTAAAGTTGCAACTAAAAAAATTGCTCCTAAAAAGGTTGTTGCTAAAAAGGCATCAAAGAAGAAATAATATTTCAAATTTTACACTCAAAACACTCTCACTTGAGAGTGTTTTGATGTACAGAAAAGAAAACCGCCCTCCAACGGTTTTCTGTTGAAGAGCGATTAATTACAGCAAAGGTACCTTACAATACGCGCCTCCGTTTCCGATTTTTCCCCTGCCACATTCGAGAAGTTTGATTTGTCTCCCGTTTTCAATGCCGAAAAACTCTACCTCATGAGGTCCGATAAGCATACGTACCTTTCCTCTGAGTGGGATTTTAGAAATCCCACCTGTGTCATCTTCACACACCCAGCCGATGAACCACGTTTTGGACATTGCTTGGGGTTTGAGGACGACATAGTTTCTCCAACCAAACAGAATCGGGACATGGAGAAATGGAAACAAAACATCGTCAGGTTCGTATTCACCCTTGATACCCTCAACCTTAACCATCTTTCTGGAAAAAGGTCGCATAACCTCCTCTTGTGTCATCTTCCTGTAGTTCCAGACATGAGTTCTTTGCGGTGCCTCGTGAAAAGTTCCCGAAACGAGGTACATGCAGGGAACCATCACTGCATCTGCCATTCTACCAAACCATCCCTGTGGTTTTACATCGAATACAGCTCTCACGTCACCCTCCACAGAATTTGAGTTTTTACGATAGTACATATACCGTACCGCCTATTTACTTAAAGACGTGTGAATTGAGATTCAAAGACGAAACCAAGACTCGAATTTATTCCGTCATCATTATCACGGGCATCTGTAGTAACTGTGTACGCCCGCTCGTGAGCGTGATTAAGGAAGTGTCTGTGCCCGATTCTACATACTCTGTCCTGGTACAGAACTTTTGTTTCGGGTGCCAAAATTGGTTGCACAGGCTGTCTCTCACAGTCTTGTGCTGAATCTGGTGTAGTGTGTTTTTTTCTACATATTTCACACGTATAAAATGTCAGCATTGGGACCTCCTCTGATTAAGAACATATGATTGGGCTTCGGGATAAATCTAGCACATACCTTACCGTATCAAAGTAATACGTCAACACCACACAATTTAATAAAAACTCGTAACAAAATAGCCCTTTCACGTTTTTCGAAAAAACCTGAAAAGGGCTATGAGTGACGGACACATTATGTCCGGATTGATTTTTGAAGAATCGCCTTTTTCAAGGCAACGCCAACACTGCATGTGTGTGCCGGCGTTTGAGCAAGGCGTTGTTTTTTCTTCTGCTGAATAACTTTATTAATTTCACCTATACACTCTTGGTGAAATTTGTTTCCAGCATCCAATCTCTTTCGGAGATCGTACGGATTAATAGTTCTAATTATTTCGGCCATGACGTTCCTCCTTGCAGAGTTTTTTATGAGACCAAAGGTAACCTACTATATCATGCATTCTAGTTTTGTCAATATATCGCAAAACTAGTACACCATTTTTTACAGTCGTAAGCGAAAGAAAAAGCGTTATTTTGTGCTATAATTTAAGAATGCCTATAGTATTTTTTCTCTTTATTTTCATAGTTTGGGTCATCCTTTTTAGCATGCACTGGCTTGTGTATGCTTCTGTGTCTCGCGTCTTTTCTGTTGCTTTGCCACATTGGCAATTCATCCTCGGTGCACTTTCTCTTTCCTACTTTCTAGCAAGTTTTGGTGTTCGAAAAATGAACGGGGTGGTAGTCGACGGTTTTTATTTCATCACAGCGACATGGCTTGGGTATATTTTTCTCTTTTTTTCTGTTGCGGTTATTTACGAAGTCGTACATTTTGTAACGAAGTATGATTCTCGAGTCATACTTGGTACACTACTCTTTATTGCACTACTACTTGGATCGTATGCGCTCATGCAAGGAAGAGTTTTGACAACACGCACCTATGCACTCACGATACAAAATCTCAAAGAGCCCATTCGCATCGTACAACTTTCTGACATACACGTCGGTACGGTACACCAAAAAAAATATCTTACGGAGATTGTTGAAAAAACAAACGAACTTAAACCAGATATAGTCCTTATCACTGGGGACCTTTTTGACGGGTCTGCTGATATAGACGCGAGCATACTCTCACCGCTGAACAATATTAGTGCTAGAAGTTTTTTCTCACATGGCAACCATGAGCTCTATGAGGGACTTGAACAAGTGCGTACTACACTGCAAGAACTAGATATTGAGCTTTTAGGATTGGAATGAGGCCCGTGAGCAGGATATCACCATGATGTTTTCTGGACATACACACAACGGGCAAATATTTCCATTTACTTTGCTCGTACGCATGTTCTTTACCTATATAAACGGTCTTTACGAAAATGAGGGGAAATACCTCCATGTCTCTCCAGGAACTGGTACATGGGGACCTCCGATGCGTCTCGGCTCTCACAATCAAATAACTCTCTTTGATCTACAGCCAGAAACCATGAATGGTATTTGAAATGAAAACTACCCCTGCAGTGAAATCACTGCAGGGGTAGTTTGTTGCATTATCTTCACATGTTACAAACCAAGATAAATCCAGAGGTAATAATCAACCTTGGCACCTTTTCCAAGAACACAAATCGTCATTGGAGAAACATCAGCATTACAAACAGCAACGTTGTTTGAAAAATTCGCCCAAAACATAATTCACCTCCATGAGTGATTGTGAGGACAAAAGAACAAAAAAATCCCTCATCATCGAGGGCTCATGTAAAAAAAATAGACACATGCTTCTCTTAGTCCCCGAAGAGTAGATTAGTAGTCTTTCATTGCGCGACCTGGCTTATTCTCCTATATGGAGACTTCACAGTTGCGGGTCAGCTGAGGAGTTACACCTCATTCGTCAACAAAAAGACTGTAACTGTGCGCAAGAATAGCATATCTATATAAAAATGAAAGGATAAGAATATCAATGATCCTCGCAAACTTGTATTGAATCATTTACTCTCATCTAGAACGCTGTAGCGTTCTAGATGAGAGATGTGAAGTATTGTAAAAGCATTGTTGCAGATATGCTCTACCCCATGTACAATCTTTGAAGCCATTAATCATGGCTAGTTCTTTTGTATAAAAGAATACATTCCGCGGTAGCTCAGCGGTAGAGCAGTCGACTGTGGACAAAAAATGTTCCATTTCAACATGGTGGTATTCTTAACCGTATATACCATGGGAAAAGAAAAACGAACATACGCTGATCGTGCAAAGTATTTATCGCAAGCTGTTTCAAAAAGACGTAAACGTCTTGGAGAAATGTCCCGAGAATATAAAGGTGGCAAATGCATCATATGCGGATACAATAAAAGTTCTCGTGCTCTGGTTTTCCATCACCTGAATCCTGAAGACAAAGATTTTGGTTTATCCAGTAGAGGATTAACAAGATCATGGGAAAGAATTCAAAAAGAGCTTGATAAATGTGTCCTGCTTTGTGCAAACTGTCACATGGAATTGCACGACGGTATTACGCAGCTTCCCAAGGGAAACCCGGGTCGAAAAAGAAAGTGAATTGTCTGGAAGCCCAAACGTAAAGACGTGGGTAATCAGCAGCCAAGCCAAGCACTAGCTAGCTAGAGCTCGGAAGGTTCAGAGACTATCCCGAAAGGGAGTACTCCTATAAATTTTGGAGGAAGCGCTTTCCACCTAAACCAAACTGGTATGGTGATGATATAGTCCATCCCTCTAGAGACAGAGGATACGATGTAATCGATCGGTCGTAGGTTCGAATCCTACCCGCGGAGCAGAGTTGGACAAACA